>Ga0210388_10000394_pt1 | contig 36462 bp, 31 predicted proteins | sample IncBWC19OmetaG_FD_155485 | JGI IMG/M metagenome (GOLD analysis project Ga0210388, IMG submission 155485) | Forest soil microbial communities from Barre Woods Harvard Forest LTER site, Petersham, Massachusetts, United States - Inc-BW-C-19-O ...
AGGCTCGCCCTCAACATCCTGCGAACTCACCCAGATCGAGCCTCCCTGCGGCGAAAAATCAAACGCGCCGGATGGGATAACGCCTTCCTCATGGCTGCTCTCAGCCATATGCGATAGCCCTGCCGCAAGCGGGGAGAGGTAACAGAGCCGACGCCTCACCCTCAACTCATCACGCAACTACAGCAGATCGGCAACGGCGTTGCGGTAGCGGCGCATGGCGCCGACATGGTCGGTCATGCTGCGGCCGGCCATGCGCTTGTGGTGATAGCCGCCGAAGGTGTTGTGCAGCGTGACATGCGTGACGCCGGCCTTCTTCCAAAAACTGATTTCCTCGCGCCAGTCCTTCTCAGAGCCGGTGCCGGTCGAGGTCCAGACTTCGAGGCCGACGGATGCCGGGTCGCGTCCTTCGGCTTCCACCAGGCGGCGCAGCTTGTCGAATTCCGCAACCGCCTTGGGCCCCGGCGGTTCGGACAGCATCATCCAGCCGTCGCCCCACTTTGCGATCCGCTGCAGCGTCACGTCCATGTGGCCGCCGAACCAAAGCGGAATTTTGCGCCCCGGCGGCCGCGGATTGATGCCGGCGTCCTGCAGGTGATGCCACTTGCCCTCGAACGTGACATAAGGATCGGCCCACAGCGCTTTCATCACCTGGACCTGTTCCTCGCTCCGCTTGCCCCTGTTGTGGAAATTCTCGTTGAGGCCTGTGAACTCCATCTCGTTCCAGCCGACCCCGATGCCGAACCGGAAGCGGCCGCCTGAGAGCACGTCGAGACTGGCCGCCTGCTTGGCAACCAGCACCGTCTGACGCTGCGCCAGAATCAGCACCTGGGTGGAGAGTTCGACCTTTTTCGTGCAGGCCGCGATGAAACCGAACGCCACGAAGGGGTCGTGGAACAGGCCGAGCCCGCCCGCACGGCCGCTGGCCGGGTTCTTCGGGTTGCCGCCGAGCACGTGGTCCGCGAGCGTCAGGCCTTGGTAGCCTTCGGCCTCGGCGAGCTCGGCGAATTCGCGCACGATTCCGCCATCGCCACCGATGTCGCCGAAAGGCAGGGCAATTCCGAGATGCATGGGCGTTTCCTCGCTTTGGCTGGTTGTCACCTTGCCGCTAGTCTATAGATTTCCGCGGCGGGTACCACGGTATCGGCATCGACCGAACTCGGGTCTACCCGAGTTCGGCAAATATCAATGTCCAAGTCGGCAACAGCCGACTTGGATCGGGTCAGCCAGGAGACGTGCGTGATCAAGCTCGGATACAAGGCATCGGCGGAGCAGTTCGCGCCGGGCAAGTTGCTGGATTTCTCGTGCCTTGCCGAGGAGGTCGGTTTCGATTCCGTCTTCATCAGCGACCACTTCCAGCCATGGAAGCATGTCGACGGCCATGCGCCGTTCTCGCTGACATGGCTCGGCGCGCTGGGCGCCCGAACGTCGCGCGTCGTGATCGGCACCAGCGTGCTGACGCCGACGTTCCGCTATCATCCGTCCATCGTCGCCCAGGCGTTCGGCACCATGGGCGTGATGTTCCCGGGACGCGTCGTGCTCGGCATCGGCACCGGGGAAGGGCTCAACGAAGTGCCCTCGACCGGCCAGCCCTGGCCGGAATTCAAGGAGCGCTTCGCCCGCCTGCGCGAAGCCGTCACGCTGATACGATTGCTCTGGACGCAGGAACGGGTCTCCTTCGAAGGCCAGTACTACAAGACCGAGAAGGCGACGATCTACGACCGTCCCGACACGCCGGTGCCGATCTATGTCGCAGCCGCAGGCGCCCTGGTGGCGCGCTACGCCGGCCGCTCCGCGGAAGGGTTCATCTGCACCAGCGGCAAGAAGCCGGAGCTCTATACCGAGACCCTGTTGCCGAAGGTCGCCGAGGGCATCGCGGCGTCGGAGGATCCGTCGCGGTCCTACGATCGCATGATCGAGGTCAAGGTGTCGTTCGACACCGACAAGGCGCGGGCGCTCGAGGACACCCGCCACTGGGCGGCGCTGGCGCTGACGCCTGAGGAAAAGATGGCGGTAGAGGATCCAGTCGAGATGCAGCGCCTCGCCGACGCGCTGCCGCTGGAGCGCGCCGCCAGCCGATGGATCGTTTCCAGCGACGCCGACGAGCACGTCGAGCGGATCGCTTACTATGTCGGTCTCGGGTTCCGGAATCTGGTGTTCCACGCGCCGGGACCGGACCAGGCGCGCTTCCTGAAACTCTACGGTGAGCACGTGCTGCCGCGGCTGCGCAAGCGTTTCGGTTGAGTGCGCGGTGACCGGCCGATGAACGCGAGCAACGCCGTCGAGATCCTTGCCGTCCCCGGCATTCCACGGGTAGCCAAGGATGACGATCTCTCAGCCTTGATCGCCGAGGGGCTGGCGCGCGGTGGCATCGTGCCGCGCAGTGGCGACGTTTTCGTGCTGGCGCAGAAGATCGTGTCCAAGTCCGAAGGGCGCATGGTCGATCTCGCGACCGTCGTACCCTCGACCAAGGCGATCGAACTCGCCGGCAAGGTCGAGAAAGATCCGCGTCTGGTCGAACTGATCCTGTCCGAATCGGTCCGCGTCGTGCGGTCGAGGCCGGGCCTGCTGATCGTCGAGCACCGGCTGGGCTTCGTGGTCGCCAATGCGGGCGTCGACCAGTCCAACGTGGCCTCGCCCGATGCGCCCCAGCAAGCGCTGCTGCTGCCGGTCGATCCCGACGGCAGCGCGGCGATTTTGAGGACGCGCCTGTCGCAGAAGTTCGGCGTGCCGGTGGCGGTGATCATCAGCGACAGTTTTGGCCGTGCCTGGCGGCGCGGGACCTGCGGGGTTGCGATCGGCGCCGCAGGCCTGCCGTCGCTGATGGATCTGCGTGGCTCGCCGGATCTGTTCGGACGCGAGCTTCAGGTCAGCATCACCGGGCATGCGGACGAGATCGCTGCCGCAGCGTCGCTGGTGATGGGGCAGGGTGCCGAAGGCCAGCCTGTCGTGATCGTGCGCGGTCTGACATGGCGCGGTCCCGACAATGCTGCGTCCGAGCTGGTGCGCCCGGCCGCCGAGGACATGTTCCGATGAGCAAGCGACTTGTCGTGGCGCTGTCCGGCGGGGTCGGCGGCGCGAAACTGGCGCTCGGTCTGAGCCGCGTCCTGCCGGCCGACGAACTGCTCGTGGTCGCCAACACCGGCGACGATTTCGAGCATCTGGGCTTAAGCATCTCGCCCGATATCGACACGCTGACATATGTTCTGGCTGGTCTCGACAATCCCGTTACCGGCTGGGGCCGCCGTGACGAGACCTGGTCGTTCATGGACTCCATCGGCGCGCTCGGCGGCGAGGACTGGTTTCGGCTCGGCGATCGCGATCTCGCGCTGCATGTCGAGCGCACCCGCAGGTTGCGCCTCGGGCAGCGACTATCCGAGGTGACATCAGACATTTGCCGGCGCCTCGGCATCAAGGCCCGCGTGGTGCCGATGAGCGACGACCGCGTGCGCACCCGCGTGCGCGTCGACGCGGGCTGGATCGACTTCCAGGACTACTTCGTGCGCCAGCAGTGCCGGCCGGTCGTCCATGAGTTGGCTTTCGACGGCGTGACGCTGGCCCGGCCGCACGCCGACATCACGGCAGCGCTGCGCTCGGGCGAGGTGCGGGCCGTGATCGTCTGCCCGTCCAATCCCTTCATCAGCGTCGAGCCGATCCTTTCGATCCCCGGCATGCGCGATGCGATCAAGGCGAGTGGCGCACCTGTTGTCGCGGTGTCGCCGATCATCGGCGGCCAGGCCGTCAAGGGCCCGACCGCGAAGATGATGCGCGAACTCGGCCTCGAGGCCAGTAGCGCCGGCGTCGCCGCTCGCTACGGCGACCTGCTCGACGGCTATATCGTCGACCACGCCGACGCCGATGCGATCGGCACTGTCGGCGCGCGGGTCACGATCGCCAAAACCCTGATGACGAGCCTGCAGGACCGCCAGACGCTGGTGCGCGTGACGCTCGATGCGGCGGACGCACTGGCCTTGCTGCGATGAGCGACGTCTGGGCAATCATTCCGGTCAAGGAATTTCATGGCGCCAAGCATCGGCTGTCGGGCCTGCTGTCGCCGCCACAGCGCCGCCTTCTCGCCGAGACCATGCTGACCGACATGCTCGATGCCGTTGCCGGCTCGAGGCTTCTCGCCGGCGTGATGATTGTCACGCTCGATCCGCATGCGACGGCGCTTGCTGAGAAGATCGGCGCGCGGATCGTGACCGAGGGCGCGCGCGACGGCCATACCGGCAGCGTCAACGCCGGCCGCCGGATTCTCGCGGACGAGGGGCGTGGCGGCATGATCACGCTGCCCGGCGACATTCCAGCCACCCGCGCCGCCGAGATCGACGCGGTATTATCGGCGCATCTCGCCGCGCCCTCTTTCACGATCGCGCCGGCGCATGACGATCTCGGATCCAATGCCGTGGTCTGTTCGCCGCCGCAATCAGTGCCGCTTGCCTTCGGCGACAACAGCTACTTCCCGCACCTCGACGCCGCGCGTCGTCAGGGCATCGAGCCGACCGTGATCCGTCAGCCCGGCATCGCGGTCGATATCGACCATCCGGCCGATCTGGCGCTTTTCCTGCGCCTGCCGCAATCAGCCGGCACGCGTACCCGCACGCTGCTCGAGGAACTCGGCGTGCCCGCGCTGTTGGCCGAGCGGGGGATCGGGTAGAGGCTGGAATCACAAATTGGTATCGCCGCCCATCCTTCGAGACGGCCACCTCGTTACACTCGCCGGTGCTTTCTGCCCACGCCGCTGTCGGACCGTGCGCATCAAGAACAAGTCATATGGGCATAAAGCCCGAAATCGACGGTCCATGCGGGCACTTGCATCAGCTTGCGGTATCTGCGTCGCGCCTGCGCGCAGTGGCGCCGATAGTCCCGTGGATCACATCCGTTCACGGTGCAGAAGTGCCGTTCGATCTCGTTGAAGATGGCGGGGGTGAACCGGCCCTGTGCGACCATCGCGTTGACGAAGCCGCGATGCTCAACGAAATGGCACATGCGGCAGGTGGTTCGTAATCGGATCAGGCGCGCCGTCCGTGCCTTCGCATCATAGACCCACTCCTCATGCGCATGTCGCGCAGCTCCGACCGGGGCCGAGTTACAAAACTCGCATTTCGGTGCCTGCTCGAATTGAACGGCTCTCAGCTTGTTCCATTCCCCTTGCGTCAGATGCTTGTGCAGGTTCTCGCCCCACAGCGCCGCAGTCACCATCGAAATCGAAAGCTTGAAATCTGCCATGGACTGTCTCCCAGGTTTCGGTGCCAGCCCATCGAAGGGCGGCCCGATCCTCAGCGAGACGGCGGATTGCGCTCGCATGGGAGAATGGCGCTTGTAAATCTAGGACATGCTTACCCTTGCCAGCCTGTGCGCCGAGATGGACCGCTCAAAGCGCCGCCTGACGCCGCGCGCGGCGAGAGACTGGTGGACCAAGGGACTGTTGCCGCGACCACGCCGTCACCGCCTCGGCCGTGCCAACGGCACGGAGACCTATTGGCTCGAAGCGCGCGTTTTCGAGCAAGCCAAGACGGCCCATGATCTGCTCGCACGACACAGTCGAACCTACACGGCTCTGATCGGATTGTGGCTCTCCGGCTATCCGATTGATCTCAAGCTTGTCCGCTCCGCCTGGAAGACTCTCATTACGCGTAATCACCCTCGGCGCGATGCACGGGCGGGCCGGATGCCGCTAGACGATGCTGTCGGACGGCTCGCCGCGAGAGTGGGGCCGGCGCTGCTGCAGCCCGACGCTCCTGCCGACATCAAACGGGCGGCAATTGATTTCTCCAACGAATTGCTTGGGGCGTTCTTTGGCGTTCGCGACGAATCCGCGGTATGCGGCCTCGCCGAAGCGGTGTCAGAGACCGTCCCCTATTGGCTCAACAAGGCTTCGCAACCAATGACCCTCGATGATGCAAGTATCGAATGCCTCATGGTTCACGTTCGGAGATGGTTCTCGTTGCCGACGCAGCGCCAGATCCTGCGTTCGGGGACCAACCATGAGTTCGTCCGAGCTCGTCGTGTGATCCGCGTTGCGTTCGGAACGTTTGGCCGAACCGCACGCGGTCTTCCGGCAATTCAGCGCGAAGAACTCCGCAAGTATGGATGCATAGCCGTCATTGTTCTTGGTCGACCTTTACTGCTTCCGTTGATCGCCCTTCTAAGGGATCCTTCGGTTCCTCACCTAGTTCCGATGCTCCTGCACCTCAGCCGGGAGATCAAGCGGCAGCCGTTGACCCGAAGGCCACAAAATCCTGGGCCCCGGCCCCGTCGCTGATCATGAAGAGGCTGACGAAGGTTGCCGACATAAAGCCGTCCGAACGACGGAGGGCTTTTCACCCGCTCAAATTAGTAGCAGGATGACTGCTCGACCGAGGGCTGTGCTCGCTGCCCTCAGATTTTGGGTGGGGATCAGCAAACAGCATGCCCGGTTCGACATTTCAGACCAATCCGTTTGATCTACACAAGCTCCTCGATGATTGCCAAAAAGGCATTATCCAACTGCCTGATTTTCAGCGCAGTTGGGTTTGGGATGAGGATCGGATCAAGAGCCTCATCGCCTCGATCTCACGCGCGTTCCCAGTCGGGGCGTTGATGTCCCTCGACACGGGAGGGCCGGTCAATTTCAAGCCGAGACCAGTCGAGGGGGCGCCAGCTGAAGCTCGCAGCGTTACGCCGCAATCGCTTTTGCTGGATGGCCAGCAGCGCATGACCTCGCTGTATCAGGTCACGTTGCGTGACAAGGTAATCGAAACGGAAACGCCGAAAAAGAAAAAGGTGAAGCGTTGGTTCTACATCGACATCCGGAAGGCCATCGATCCGGGCGTTGACCGCGAAGACGCGATCGTTGGCGTTCCTGAGGACAAGATTATCCGCAGCGACTTCGGGCGTTCGGTCGACCTGGATCTTTCAACGCCCGAGCAGGAATATGCTCATCTGATGTATCCCGTCACGAAGGTTTTCGATTGGGACAAGTGGCAGGATGGGTTCGATGCCCATTGGCGTGGCGATCAGCATGAGGCCGTGCGCGAGGAATTCCGGCAGTTCAAGCGAGACGTGCTGGAAAACTTCAAATACTACCGCATCCCTGTTATCGCGCTGGACCGATCGACTTCAAAGGAAGCTGTCTGCGTCGTCTTCGAAAAAGTAAACACGGGCGGCAAGCCCCTGGACGCATTCGAGTTGGTCACCGCAATGTATGCGGCCGCAGGGCACGAGCTTCGCAAGGACTGGTATGGCGACGACCATACGGAAGGACGCCACCACCGTTTCGTCGAGGCAATGCGTCCCGCAGGCGCCAAGAGGGGCATCCTTGGCGAGGTAGGCAACACTGACTTCCTGCAGGCCGTTTCGCTTTTCTATACGCGCGACATCCGCCGTGCCGCCGAGGCCCTGGGCAGACAGGGCAAGGAGTTGCCTGCCGTTTCCGGCAACCGGCAGGCCCTGCTCAACCTGCCGTTGTCCGAATACAAGAAATATGAGACCCGGGTGGAGCGCGGCTTCGTGCAGGCCGCGAAGTTTCTCCACATGCTTCACATCTATCGGATATATGATCTGCCTTATCAGTCGCAGGTCGTGCCGCTTGCCGCGATCCTGGCGGACATTGGCGATGCATGGGAGCATGAAGCGGTCCGGGCCAAGCTTGAACAATGGTACTGGAACGGCGTCTTCGGCGAGCTCTATGGTTCGGCGGTGGAGTCACGGATTGCCCGGGACTTCATGGAGGTGCCGCCGTGGCTCCAGGGCGGCCCCGAGCCCTCGACGGTCAGCGAGACGCTGTTCCGTGCGGACCGGCTCAAGTCCATGCGCATGCGCCTGTCTGCAGCCTATAAAGGCGTCAATGCGCTTCTCATGAAGGTAGGCGCACAGGATTTTCGTTCCGGCCAGAAGTTCGATCACACGGTGTTCTTCGGCGAGAACGTCGACATCCATCACATCTTTCCGCAGGATTGGTGCAAGAAGAAAAACATCTCGCCGAAGATCTATGACTCGATTATCAACAAGACACCACTATCGTATCGCACTAACCGGATCATTGGCGGTGTTGCGCCGTCGGACTACCTTGCCAAGCTGGAAAGAGGCAGCGACACGACACCGTCTATAGACGGCCAGCGGCTTGATGCTTATCTGAAAACTCACTTGATCGACCCCACGTTGCTACGAGAAAATCTGTTTAACGACTTTATGGCGGACCGCCAAAAACGGCTCCTTTCGCTGATTGAGCATGCGACTGGCAAGTCAGCTTATGCGGGAACGGCACCCGAGGAAGGCGTGGATGTTGACGGAGATGAAGACAGCCTTGAGGCCGAATACACGATAGCCGCAGAGTAGTTGCGCGCCCGCCATCGCGGGCCGGGCTCTACTCGCTACGCTCCCCGAGCCGAAGTCTCGGCCCTCCGGGTGGCAATCTCTCGCGCAAGACTCTTTTGAACGCCTCGCCGGGGGCACTCGGTCCCGGGTCCCGCCGCCATTGCATGTTGGCGTCGCTATTCCTGCCCCTCCTGCGGGTGCCTTTTAACCGGTTTCGGGGCCCTCGGATTCACTCCGCTGCGCTCCGTCTGACACGCTACCTCTTTTGGGGCCATGCGCCAGCGGCGCACGCCCGGCTGACTTACACGCCCCTGTCCGAGGAGCGGGTGGTATATTCACAGCATATGATTCGCCGTCGGACGAAATATTTACGCCCGGTCCGTTCTGGAGTTCGAAATATGCCCGAAAGGCTAGAGACCGTTCAATCGCTGGCCGACCTCCTCGAGCACCTCGGTGCTCCGCATCGGCTTCCAGAAGACTGGATCATACTGTGCGACAACGATGATCTCCGCTTGATGCCGCGACAGGCGGCAAAAAGGTTACTCACAGCGGCGAAGAGGGAAACGGCGCGTCGATGGTTGCGTGAGCGCTTTGATCCCAGTGAAATGGACCTTGAACTCTCGCAGGAACGCGAAGATGACAACCCCACGGATGAATTTGACGAGAGGTTGTTAAAACAACGAGCCGTCACTTCGATTGACGATGTCGTATCGACGGTCAACTCGTTACGAGAAGCCCGGCCCAATCTTGCATGCGATATCGCCATGCCAGCGGCTCACGAGGCGACGGTCGCCGCCCGTGTAGCATTTGGCTATTCAAAGGAGCGACCAAGCCAGTCCGATTGTTTTGACGAAGATGTCCGCCGCCAGTGCCGACGCATTATCAACGAGGTCTACAGATGCTTTGAAAAGTCGTCAGGCCCCGTGGTCTACGTGATGAGCGCTGGCGACCCAGAATTTGTGAAGATTGGATTCACCACCAGCCTTGAAGGGAGACTTAGGTCGCTACGGACTGCTTCGCACGTCGAACCGATCGTTCACGTAGCTATTCCAGGTACGAGGTCACTTGAACGGGATCTCCACAACCGATTTGCATCCGCTCATCAGAATCGCGAGTGGTTTCGGCTGACCGACGAAATCGCGGCCTTCATCGCATCGGAACGAACGAAGTGCGAAAGTCTACGTTGATAGGCGGAGGCCGAGAGTGTACGAGACCATCGATCGCCACGCGCCTGTCGGATTTTACAATCTCGCCGAAGACTTCTACAAAGCAGCAATTCTATGCGCCACGGCGCGGGAAGAGCGCACAGTGCGGTTCAAGTTCAGCCACGTGCCGTACTACTTGCACACGCATTCGATTGAGCTGGCGCTGAAAGCCTATCTGCGCACGCGCGCCATAACGGAAGCCGAACTCAAAAAATCTTTCCGGCATGGATTTATCGATCTTCTCGCCAAATGCGAGGAGCTGGGGCTGAAATTCCGCAAGCCGAAGCGCACGCGGGAGCTGGTGCACTTCCTAAATGAGCTGACCAAGGATCAGGCCCTCCGCTATTTCTATGGGGGCGCCAAGCAATTGCCGGAACTGCACGAAATGCGCGAAGGAAACGAACGCATCCTAGCCGCCGTTCAACCCGCGTGTGTGAAATCAATTAAGACCGGCTAGTCCTTGAACCAGCCGCAACTCTGACTAATTTCAGCCGGAAATAGTCCGTCTTGGTTCGACCGATCCGAGGAGGCTTCCGTGACCAGAGTCTCACAGCATACCGATATTACCGACCGTCAGTATGAGAACGGCGCGCGGTTTCCGGACGGCTTTACGCCTGATTTCCACCCCAGCTTTCGTGACGACCGGCGGATGCCGAAGGAAGACCTATTTACTTGGACGCCGCCCGAGCGAGACCGTCATCTCGACGGCGGTTTGTTTTTGAAGCTCGATAAGGCCTGCGGTCAACTAACGGGCCTCGATCGCTACGTTCCGCTCATTATCTTTTTGATGGTCGAGACCGGTTTGCGGCTCGAAGAATTGTGTGCCGTCAAATGGGAAGGCGTATCGCTCGATAAGCGCCGTATGGACGTACCCAAACCGCGTTGGCCGGAAGAGCACGAGGCTCGGGCTATCGTCCTTTCGGTGAGGGTCCGCATGTATCTTGAAGAACTCGCCCTGGCGTTAAAGGAGGATGGCCGGTTCGATCCGCTAGCCAACATCATACCGATTGGTGCGTCCGCAGCGCGCAGAGCATTGGAGGACATCGTGAACCGGGCAGAGGTTGTGCTTGGCGAGCCCCTTTTCGTAGCGCTGCATTCCGACGCGGAATCGAGATTCAAAGAAGCCCGGCTGACCAAGACCGAGAGAGACATAATGCTTGGATCGGCGTTGCGGATTTTGCCGGGGTCGCAAGGTGACCTCGCCTCTATTCAGAACAAGCTCGATTGGCATTTCCTTGACGGCAAAACTTACGAGGAAGCCAAGCACAATCTCCCGATAATCCCGGCAGACCAAATTATTTCCGGGAGGAAAATGATGGCCAAATGGGGTGTGCTTGAAATCCCCGAGGCAAGCCCGACCGTGATCCGGCATTTTCCAAACGTGGTCCTTCGCATCCTCGCTGCGTGAATGCGGTCTGACACTAGTCTTGAGCGGGATGAGGTCAGGTTGGACTTTTCTCTCCTGCCCCTGATGCAGCGCAGCATGAGGGCTGCGAGCCGGGGTCCACTCTACTTTGCATGGGGTTGTTTTCGCGATTTTTTGTCCAGGCCCTGCCGGGCACCGCCACATCATGCTCTAACCGACCGCCGCCTTCTTGCGCGGCGGCGTCAGCACGATCGGTTCCAGGTCGGCCGCGATCATGGATGCCGCTCGACGATCTTCCGCGACCTGCCGATAGAGCGTGTCGCGTTGCATCGGGTCGCGGCCAATCGAGCGGATCAGCGCTTCCATCTCGTGAGGCGGAAACTCCTGGCCGTGCTGGGTGCCGGCGGCGCGCGAGATGCTCTCGTTCATCAGCGTGCCGCCGAGATCGTTGGCGCCGGACTTCAGGCAGATCGCGGCGCCCGCCGGTCCCATCTTCACCCAGGACGTCTGGATGTTGGGAATCAGCGGATGCAGGGCCAGCCGCGCGACGGAATGCATCAGCACGGCTTCGCGGAACGTCGGGCCGGGGCGCGCCATGCCGAGGCGGTACATCGGCGCTTCCATGTGGACGAAGGGAAGCGGCACGAACTCGGTGAAGCCGCCGGTCTCGGCCTGCAAGTCGCGTAGCGCGAGCAGGTGTTTCGCCCACGAACTCGAGGTCTCGACGTGCCCGTACATGATGGTCGAGGTCGTGCGCAATCCCGCCCGGTGGGCTTCGCGCTGCACCTCGAGCCATTGCCCGGTGTTGATCTTGTCGGGGCAGATGATGGCGCGTACGTCATCGTCGAGGATTTCGGCCGCCGTTCCGGGCAGGGTGCCGAGACCGGCCGCCTTCAGCTTGGCGAGGAACGCGGGGATCGGCAGTCCGAGCGTGGCGGCACCTTGCGTCACTTCCAGCGCCGAGAAGGCGTGGATGTGCATCCCGGGGACGACCGCCTTGATCGCCCGGCAGATCGCCTCATACGTGGCGCCGGTGTAGTCGGGATGGATGCCGCCTTGCAGGCACACTTCGCTCGCCCCGCGATCCCACGCCTCGATCGCGCGGCGCGTAATTTCCTCGATGGCGAGATCATAGGGTGAGCCGCGCAGATCCTCGTGGGTGCGGCCTTTCGAGAAGGCGCAGAACTTGCACCGGTAGTAGCAGATGTTGGTGTAATTGATGTTGCGGTTGACGACGTAACGCACGACGTCGCCGCTGACCGCGCGCCGCAGCGCGTCGGCGGCCTGCGTGACGTAGCGGTAGTCGGCGTCGCGTGCCGCGAACAGACGCACGATGTCATCAGAGGCGAGCCGCTCGCCCGATGTGACACGCTCGACGATTCCAGCGATGCGAGCGTCGACGCCGCGGGCCAACACCAGCGGCGCCGGTGGCGGTTTGGTGTTGCCCGCTTCCCAGTCGTCGTCGCGCGCAAAACCTTCGGCATCGCTCATGCGCCGCGCGCGGGTGGCGATGCCGGGAGCCAGCCACGTATCGGCGTCGCGCAGGTAGGCGGGGTAGACGGCCAGTCGGTTCACCAGCAGCTTGCCGACGTCCGCGCTCTTGCGGGCGAGTTCGGCAATGGCAGGCCACGGCGCTTCGGGGTTGACGTGATCGGGCGTGACCGGCGAGATGCCGCCCCAGTCGTTGAGCCCCGCGCCGACCAGCTTTTGATAGACCCCGGGCGACAGATTTGGCGGCGCCTGGATATTCATCTCCGGCCCGAGAACGAGACGCGCCGTTGCGATGGTCCAGAGCAGGTCGTCGAGATCGGGTTCTTCGGAGTTGGCGAGCTTGGTATCGGGCTTGGCTCGAAAATTCTGGACGATGACTTCCTGGATATGACCATGGGCGGCGTGCAGATCCCTGATCGCCCGCAGCGCGTCGATCCGCTCGTCGCGGGTCTCGCCGATGCCGATCAGTATGCCGGTCGTGAACGGAACCTTCAGTTCGCCGGCCAGGCGCAGGGTCTCCAGCCTGACTGCGGGATGTTTGTCGGGCGAACCGTAGTGAACGCCGCCCCGCCGGCAGAGCCGCTCGCTGGCGGACTCCAGCATGATGCCCTGGCTGGCCGTCACCTCGCGGAGAGCGGCGATCTCCTCACGCGTCATCACGCCGGGATTGGCATGCGGCAGCAATCCGGTCTCGCGCAGCACCAGCGCGCACATCGCGGTCAGATAGGAGATCGTTGTCTCATGGCCGAGCGCCTTCAATGCCTCGCGCGCGGCCTGGTATCGCAGCTCGGGCTTGTCGCCCAGCGTGAACAGCGCTTCGGTGCAACCTGCGGCGGCGCCAGCGCGCGCGATGGCGAGTACCTCGTCGGGTGAGAGGTAGACCGGCTTGCCCGCGCGCGGCGGTTGCGCGAAAGTGCAGTAGTGACAGACGTCGCGGCAGAGTTTGGTGAGCGGAATGAAGACCTTGCGCGAGTAGGAGATCAGCCTTCCGTGCGCGGAATCGCGCAAGGCCGCGGCTTCTGTCATCAATTCGGCCAGCGGCGCGTCGAACCGCCGCCTCGCCTCTCTACCGGATGTCGTCATGAACCGTCGTCTCCGCCCGCAGAGGGTCGCATGTCATCGCGGGACGTACTTGCCGCCACCCGCCGGCGGCTGCATGGTGTCGCATCGACGCCAGCGATGCAATGCCAGGAAGGATGCAACAAATGTTGATCGGCTTCAACGCACCGACCGCCGGGCCCCTGTCGGCCGCGGATAACCTTACCAAGATCGTGGTCGGCGGCGAGGCGATGGGCTTCGACTACGCGACGTTCAGCGACCACGTCGTGATTCCGACGGCGATTGCGGCCGAATATCCCTACAGCGCCTCCGGGGAATTCCCCAGCGGCGCCCGCAACGAGCGGCACGAACAGCTGACGGAGATCGCCTGGATCGCCGCGAAAACGACGCGCCTGCGTCTGGTAACCTCCGTCATGGTGGTGCCGCATCGACCGGCCGTCCTGACCGCCAAGATTCTTGCGACCATCGACGTTCTCTCGGGTGGCCGGCTGACGCTGGGTATCGGGGCGGGCTGGATGCGCGAGGAGTTCGAGGCCATCGACGCGCCGGACTTCGATGCGCGTGGAAGCGTGACTGACGAATATGTGCGCGCCTTCGTCGAACTCTGGACGCGGGATGCGCCCGTCTTCGACGGCAAGCATGTCCGATTCTCCAATATCAGTTTCGACCCAAAACCCGTGCAGAAGCCGCATCCGCCGATCTGGGTCGGAGGCGAGAGCGGTCCGGCGCTGCGGCGAACGGCCCGCATCGGCGATGCCTGGTATCCGATCGGTACCAACCCGCAGAACCCGCTCGATAGCCTGACACGTTTCAAGGTCCAGGCGGCACGCCTGCGCAAGATGACCACCGAAGCGGGTCGCGATCCCAAGGCGGTGGCCTTAAGCCTGCGCGTCACGGTATTCGGCGAGACCGCGCCACCGCAGGCAAGTGATGGCGAACACCGGCTGTTCGCCGGTCCGCCGGCGCTCATCGCCGCCGACATCAAGGCGCTGCGCGACATGGGCGTCGGCTGCATCGATTTCGGGTTCGGCGGCTCGACAGCCGACGAAGTCCTCGCGGCCATGCAGAAATTCAGGGCCGAGGTCCTGCCGCTCGTCTAATCGTCTCAGTTGCCGAGCTGGCGGATCAACGTTGCCCAACGGTCGAGCTCCGGCAGGATCTTATCGCCCTTGGCGGAATCGAAGGCGACCACTACGCGTGAGACGCCGTCGTCGCGGTCGCGCTTGAGCAAATCGAGGTCCTCCCTGGCGCCCCAGATCGTGATCGGCACCGACGCGAGATCGCGGCCGGCCTCGGCCGCCATCTCGCGGAATTTTGGCAGCAGGGCCTGCACGTCGGCATATTGCGTGCGCTTGCGGTGAGGCATCCAGCCGTTGCCGTAGCTTATCGCCCGCCGCGCGCCGTACGGGAAGGCGCCGCCGACCAAGATCGGCGGATGCGGTTTCTGGACCGGTTTCGGCCAGGTCATCATCGGATCGAAGTTCACGAACTCGCCATGATACTCGGCCTTTGATTTCGTCCAGATCACCTTCATGGCCTCGACACGTTCGCGCGCCAGCTTGTGGCGGCTCGCGAAAACGGTGCCGTGGTTGGCCATCTCGTCCTCGTTCCAGCCGTTGCCGATGCCGAACAGGAAACGGCCGCCCGAGACCTGGTCGATCGAGGCGACCTGCTTGGCGGTCTGGATCGGGTCGCGCTGGGCGATCAGGCAAATGCCGGTCCCGACCAGCAGCGTCCTGGTCACCGCCGCAGCCGCACTCAACACCACGAACGGGTCCATCACGTCGTAATACTTCTTCGGCAGATCGCCGCCACTGGGGAAGGGCGACTTGCGCGTCAACGGAATGTGGGAGTGTTCGGGCACCCAGAGCGAATCGAAGCCGCGCTCCTCCAGCGCCCGCGCCAGTTCGGTCGGCGCCATCGAATAGTCCGTGAAAAACATTTGCCCGCCGATCCGCATGGTTCTCTCCCTTGTGGCGTTGATCGCCGTCCCTATGGCCGGCGATAGTTCTAGTGTCGTTATCGATCGGTGATGGTGACCTTCGGACGTCTCGGCCACCGCGCCTCCGCGCGCGGCAGCACTTGCTCGATCAGCAGACGGGTCTGCGCCAGGATGGCGTCGTCATCGCCGCCCAGTGGCCGCAAGATGAATTTCGACACGCCGGCGTCGACATATTCGGCGATGCGCGCAAGGATCGTGTCGGCGTCGCCGGTCGCGAACGCCTGCGTGGCGTCGCGTCCGGTGCGTTTGGTGTAAATCTCCATCGCCCTGCCGATTCCGGGTGCGTCCCGGCGGCCGAAGTGGAACGCGAAGCCGGCGCCGTAGTGATCTTCGTCGATCGATCGGCCGGCTTCGCCGGCGGCGGCCTTGATCGCGGCCACGACGCGACCGGCCTCAGCCGGCGGGTCGCCGCCGGACTGCCAGCCGGTGCCGATGCGCGCGGTGCGCCGGATCGCCGCGTCGCTCGAGCCGCCGATCCACATCGGCAGGTCGGGCTGCACGGGCTTCGGCGCGATGGTGACGCCCTTCAGTTTGTAGAAGGCGCCGTCGAAGTCGACCTGGTCCTCTCGCCACAGGCGGCGAATGATTTCCAGGCACTCGTCGGTCTTGCGACCGCGCGTCTTCCTGTCCACCCCGAGCGCCTCCCATTCGGGTCCGAGTGGGCTGCCAATGCCGAAGGCCGGCAGCAGGCGGCCGTCCGACAGCACGTCGATGGTGGCGCACTGCTTGGCCAGCAGCACGGGGTCGCGGAACGCCAGCGAGACGACGTTCATGCCGAACCGCATGCGCCGCGTGCGCCCCGCCAGGGCCGCCATCGTGGTCATCGATTCAAGGAACGGCTGACGGCCGACGATCCGGTCGGTCTGCCAGATCGAATCCACGCCGCCGGCCTCACACATGTCGATCCAGCGCCAGTACGCCGCCGCGCCGGAAAACGGAAACTCCGCACAGCCCAGTCCGATCCCGACACCCATGCGCCCCGTCCTTCCGTCCGTCCTAGGCCGCCGCCGCCGCGGCTTTGACGCGCGGCGCCACGTCGCGCACGAAGCGTTCGAGACTGCCGTTCATCTGTTCCGGCCGTAGGCCCGGCGGCACTGCCCAGGTGACGAGGTCGGTGATGCCGTACTCGCGCACGAAGGATGTCAGCTCCTTCACGCAATGCTCGACGTTGCCTACCACCCATGTCTGCGGGATGCTGGCCTCCCGCGTGTTGCCCGAAACGCCACCGGCGGCGCTCTCGTCCTTGTTGAAGCTGCGATAGATCTGGCCGCGATAGCGCTCGGCGGCGCGCACGGCCGGCCAGTCGCGTTCGGCGTCGTCGGTCACCAGGCAGGAGCGGATGATGCCGACGCGATAGAGGTCGGGGTTGCGGCCCGACGCCTTCAGCGTCGCGCGCCACGGATCGAGCACCATGGATCGCGCGCCCTGCGGCAGGAAGTTGCTGTCATTGCATGCCGCGCGCTGCGCGCCGGGCTCCGACATCGCAGCGATCCAGAGCGGCGGGCCACCGGGTTGCACGTAGCGCGGCCTGATCACCACGTCGTCGAAATCGTAGCGCTTGCCATGGAAACTGAACTTCTCGCCGGTGAAGCAATGGCGCAGCACCTCAATGCCTTCGTCCGTCAGCGACACGCGGCGCGAGACGGGTAGACCAAAGCCGCGGAACTCGTGCGGCGCGTAGCCCATGCCGACGCCGACCTCGATGCGGCCGTTGCTGATATTGTCGAGCACCGCAAGGTCCTCGGCCAGCCGCACCGGGTGGTTGAACGGCAGCAGGCAGACGTCGCTCGATAGTCGCACATGTTTGGTGCGCGCGGCGATCGCCCCCGCCATCGGCACCCACGAAGGCAGGTAGCCGTCATCGAGGAAGTGGTGCTCGGTGAACCACACGAGATCAAGCCCGAGGCGATCGAGCATCACCACCTGGTCCATGATCGCGGCGTACAGGCTCGGCATGTCCATGCCCGATTCCGGCGTGTTGCGGAAATCGTAGACGGTGCCGACGCGAAGGGGTGGACGCATGACGCTTGTTCTCCGCTGCTTAGGACGTTTGCCGGCTCAGTTCAGCCGCGCGGCCTTGGCCATCACCTCGATGGCCTCGGGCTGGCGCGTTCGCACGGTGAGCGAATTCGCGCCGCTGTCCTCCCAGGCGCGGTAGCGTTCGCGGATGCGCGCCGGTGGACCGACCAGCGATTTCAGATCGACCCACTCGTCGGGCACGGCGGCGGTGGCTTCGGCCTTGCGGCCTGCGAGGTACAGTTCCTGGATGCGTTGGGCGGCGTCGCCGAAGCCACGCCGGACCATGATGTCATTGTGAAAATTCTTGCTCCGGTGTCCCATGCCGCCCACATAGAGCGCCACCTCCGGCTTGAGGCGCGTCAGCGCCCCTTTCACGTCGTTGTCGACCTCGACATGGACGGAGGCCTGGATGGTGAAATCCTTCAAGCTCTTGCCGTTGCCGGCGCGGCGGAAGCCTTCCTCGAGCCACGGGCCGTACTCCTCCAAGGCGCCCGGCACGAAGCCCATTGGCAGCCAGCCGTCGGCGATCTCAGCCGTCAGCTTGACCATCGCCTCACCGCCGGTGGCGAGATAGATCGGGATGTCGGGGTTCATGTGCAGGATCGACTTCAGCGGCTTGGCGAGGCCGGCGGAGCCCTCGCCCTGGTAGGGCAGGCTGATTTCGCGGCCTTCGTGCGTCACGGGGCCTTCGCGCTTGAAGATCTTGCGCATGATCGCGACATAGTCCTTGACCCGATAATAGGGCCTGCCCCAGGGCTGGCCGTACCAGCCCTCGACGATCTGCGGTCCGGAGACACCCAGGCCTGCGATGAAGCGGCCGCCGCCGGCCATCGCGTCGATGCTGGCGGCCGACATGGCGGCGTTGGCCGGCGTTCGCGCGGCCAACTGCATGATGCCGGTGCCGAGCTTGATGCGGCTGGTCTGGGCTGCGAGGAAGGCGAGCGGCGTGATCGCGTCGGAGCCATAGGCCTCGGCCGACCAGACCGAATCGTAACCGAGCTCTTCCGCGCGCTGCACGAGTGCGACCGGCACCTCCAGATGTGCGCCCGAATAACCGATGGCCAGACCAAGCTTCATCGTCATGTCCTCCCTAGCCCGAGGATACGAAGGGTTGGGTCGCTTGAACAGGTGTGGGCACGCCGGGGGCTGCCGTGAACAGCGGCTCGCCGATGCCCTCGCAGCGTGTCATGATAGCGTCTGGAAGGCGCCGATCGAACGCGCCGCTCGATCCGGGATGGAACGGCTATCATGAAATTCGCCCTGCACTTCGGCAACATCGCGTTCTCCGATCCTGAAGGGGCGCGCCGCCTGGTGCGCCTGGCGGAGGCGGCCGGATTCGATTCGGTGTTCGCTGTCGAGCACGTCGTGTTTCCCGACAGCTACACCAGCGTCTATCCCTATGCGCCGGGCGGCCGATTGCCGGGCGGTCCATCGATGAAATTTCCAGATCCGCTGATCTGGCTGACGTGGGTCGCCGCCGCGACCACGCGGCTGCGCTTCATGACGGCCGTGATGATCCTGCCGCAACGCAACCCGCTGGTGCTGGCCAAGGAGGTCGCGACCCTCGACTATCTCAGCGGCGGCCGGATCGAACTCGGCATCGGGGTGGGTTGGCTGAAAGAGGAGTTCGAGGCGCTCGGCGTCCCTTTCGAGCGTCGCGGCAAGCGCGCCGACGAGTATGTCGCGGCCATGCGCGCATTGTGGGCGGGCGACGGCGCCAGCTTCGCGGGCGAGTTTGTGAAATTCGATCACGTGAGCTGCAATCCGAAGCCGGTCGCGAAAACAGTACCGATTGTCGTCGGTGGCCACTCCGAAGCGGCCGCCCGCCGCGCCGGCCGGCTGGGCGACGGCTTCTTCCCCTCAATCGGTGCCCAGGTCGACACCCTGCCGCTGCTCGACGTCGTGCGCCGTTCGGCCGAGCAGGCCGGCCGCGATCCCGCGATGGTGGAATTGATCCTCGGCTGTCCCGGCGCGCTGCCGAAATCCGGCTCCGACCCGCGCGCGGCCGTCGAGGAGCGCATCGCGCAGGGCGCGGGCCGCCTTGCGCTGCCGGTGACGGCGTTCCTGCCCGATCTCGAAACGACCCTGGCCCGCTTCGGCGAGGAGATCATCAGGCCTTACGCGAACGCGTAACAGTTCCGAAGCGCATCGGGCTTATTGCAGATCTGGCTGCGCAACGAGGAGGAGAGGGATCGATCGATGGGGGGAGTTCTGGAAGGGGTTCGGGTGCTCGACTTCGGGCGCTACATTGCGGGGCCGTATTGCGCGACATTGCTTGCCGAATTCGGCGCGGAGGTGATCCGCGTGGAGAAACGCGACGGCAGCGAAGACCGCTTCGTGGCACCGGTGGGCAAGGGCGGTGAGGGCGCGCTGTTCCTGCAGATCAACCGCAACAAGAAATGCATCACGCTCGACCCGATGAAGGCGGAAGGGCAGGAGGTGCTGCGCCGGCTGGTCGCGAGATCGGACGTGGTGGTCGCCAACCTGCCGCCGCAGACGCTGCGGGCGATGAAGCTCGACTACGAATCGCTGAAGGCGATCAAGCCCGACATCATTCTCACGACCGCGACCGCATTCGGCGGACCGGGGCCGTGGTCGGATCGGGTCGGCTTCGACGGGATCGGGCAGGTCATGTCGGGCGCGGTCTATATGACGGGCGCGGGCGATCCGCCTTACCGCGCGGCGGTGCCCTGGGTCGACTTCGGCACAGCGCTGCATTGCGCCTTCGGCACGCTCGCCGCCTTGATCGAGCGCGGCAAGTCGGGCCGCGGGCAGATCGTGGAAGGCGCGCTGCTGGCAACTGCGCTGACCTTTACCAATGCAACCCTGATCGAACAGGCGGTGATAGCGGTCAACCGGGTTCCGACCGGCAACCTCGGCCAGACCTCCGCGCCTGCCGACATCTACCGCACCACCGACGGCTGGGTGCTTTGCCAGGTGACGGGACAGCCGCTGTTCGTTCGCTGGACGAAATTAATGGGTGAAGACAGCTGGCTGAACGATCCGCGTTTTTCCGATGACATCAAGCGTGGCGACAACGGTCCGCTGATCAGTCAAAGGATGGCGCGCTGGTGCGCCGAGCGCACGACGCAGGAAGCCGTCGATACGCTTGGAAGAGCGCAGATACCGGCCGGCCCCGTGCTGAGCCCGCAGCAGGCGCTGGATCACCCGCACATTCGTGCGGCGGGCTTCATGACCAGTGTGGATTATCCGGGTTTGCCGAACCCTGCGCCGGTCGCGCGCGCCGCGGTGCGGCTTTCGCAGACCCCGGGCGGAATCGTCACCCGCCCGCCAACGCTCGGCGAGCACACCGATCTCGTGCTCGGCGAACTTGGCTATGATGCAGCGTCAATCGCCGCGCTGCGCAAAGCGGGAGCGATCTAGGGGCCTTCGCGCGTCCGATTTTTTCCTTGCCCGCCGCAACGATGAGCGTGGGAGCCTTGATCGCCGAGACCTCGTTCATGAAGTCGTGCGTGCACATGTGCAGGACAAAGCGGGCGATGAAGGCAGGATCATTCGAACCCGCTTGTTTGGCGAGGAATTGCTTCAAGCCGATTTCCTTGATCTTCTGTATCCATGTCGGCGCATGGCTATCCCTGAGCCAAAGATAGGTCAAGGCATCGGACCCCAACAACGAGAGTGAAAAGTCATCCCGGCCCGATCCAAGCGGCGACACCGGTTGTCGTCGAAAAAGATGTTCTTGGAAGTTGCATTTCTCCGATTTGACCGGGATACTGTGGAAGAAGGCCATCCATATTGATTTCGCCAGCTGGCGCCACTCATGCCGAGGTCATTTCGATGTTTGTCCAAAGCCCGATCGTCCATTCCTTTTCCGTGAAAGCCTATGCCGGCGATATAAAAACCCTGTTGGCGTTCAATTTTCAGAGCGCGGACAACGCAAAAGATCTTGCGGGCTTCACCATCTTTTGCCAGCCGCCGGGACAGGTGCCCGGCTATTATTTGATGAACGATCTTCAGTTTGAGGATCCCAGCAAACACAAGCAGGTCGCAGGCGAGCAGCCCAACTCCACCGCGAATGCTCCCGTCCAGAAATACCGCTGGACCCATTATCCGGGCACGGCCCATCAAGGGGTCTCGCCGACGCTTGGGGATTACACCTACACGGTGACTCCGCGCTACTTCGACGCCACCGGGTCCATGCAGGCGCTGGACTCCAGCCTGAGCGCCTCGGTGAAAGCGCCCGTTGGGCCGTTCAAGAAAGGCGCGGTCTCGCTCGGATTCACCCGAGGATACATGCAGTCGGGAGCCTACGTCCATCATTTCGGGGCGAGTACGCCGGTCGTCCCCAAGACCAAGGACCTCGAATTCGACACCAGCACGCAGGCCGGCACCAACAACGGACAGCCGGTCACCTTTGCGCAGATCTACAGCTGGATGGGCGAGACCGCGCGCGAGCAGGTTTTTGCCGTGCTCAACAAGGTGCTCAACGATCCGGGCCTCACGCTCAAGGTGTTCGCCTACGACTTCAACGAACCGGACATCGTAAAAATCATGCTGACGCTGGCAGGGCAGGGGCGCCTGCGCATGATTCTGGACAATGCGACGTTGCACGACACCCAGCCAGGCAAACCCAAGACGCCGGAAGACCAGTTCACCGACCTGTTCAACCAGCAGAAGAAAGCTCCGTCCGATATCGTGCGCGGGTGTTTCGATCGCTTCTCCCACGACAAGATTTTCATCGTCTTGAGGAACGACAGCGCCATAGAGGTTCTCACCGGCTCCACCAACTTCTCCCTGACCGGACTTTATGTGAATGCCAATCACGTCCTGGTCTTCGAGGACGCCAACGTCGCCGGCCACTATGATCAGGTTTTCGAGAAGAGCTGGCAGGTATTGAGTGGCCAGAAAACGCCGAGCAAACCGGTGGCGGATGCGTTCAGCAGTTCCACTCTCGCCACTCAGCCCTATAGCTCCCAACCCGGCTTCGTGCCGAAAATGCAGATTACATATTCGCCGCATACGGTTGCCGATGCGACCAAGGTCCTTGGCGATCTGTCTGCCCGCATCAAACAGGAGACAAGTTCGGCCAAAGGCAATGTGATTTTTGCGGTGATGCAGCTTGCCCGGACTTCGGGCCCTGTCGTTCAGACGCTCGGTGCACTCCATGCGACGCAGTCGGTGTACAGCTACGGCATCTCTGACCAGCCCGCGGGCATCTTCCTCTACGCGCCTGGCAAGGCGACCGGGGTCCAGGTCACCGGCAAACCCAGCAACGTCATCCTGCCGCCGCCGTTCGACCAGGTGCCGAGTCTTCCGGGACACGAGATTCACGATAAATTCGTGGTCTGCGGCCTCAACGGCAACGATCCGGTGGTTTATTGCGGTTCGTCGAACCTGGCGTTGCTCGGCGAAGAGCAAAATGGCGACAACCTTCTCGCGATTCATGACGCCGACGTCGCCACGGTGTTTGCGATCGAGGCGCTCGGACTCATCGATCACTACAACTTCCTCGACCGCATGGCCAATCCGAAGAAAGCAGCCCCAAAGAAGAATGCGGGGGCGGCGGCGGCCAGCAAGACGGCAGTGCCGAAAGTGAAGAAAGCGCCGAAGAAAAAGTCTCCGAAGAAGAAGGCTCCGAAGAAGGCAGCGGCAGCGACGGCCAAGAGGGCAGCGGCGAAAGTGAAGAAGGCCCCGAAGAAAAAGCCTTCAAAGAAGAAGGCGCCTCCCAAGAAGAAGCCTTCCAGGAAAAAGCCCAAAAAAGGCCGGGCAGGGCGCAAGTAATTCACCTGACATGAAACGCGGCAAACAGCTGGCACCACGAAAGTAACGACGATGAAGAAAGCCACCACGAAGAAATCGACCGCGAACAAGGCCAAGAAGGCGGTGAAAAAGGCCGCCCCGGCATCGGCCGCCGCCCCGGCTTCAGCTGCCAAAGGGCAGGTCAGCGGGGGAAAGGTCATAAAGCAACCGCAGGTGAAACAGCAGGCGGCGATTGCGCAGGCCATGTTCCTCTATACCGATGATGCCTGGTCGCAGCGGTATTTCGATCAGAACGATCTCCATTTCCTGGAGCGTGAAGTCTTCGGCTGATTGCGAGCGTCGCCGGCGCAACGCTGCGGCGGGTCGTGAGTCGATGTCGCCGGGTACGCGGTATGCCGCCCCCTCGGTTGACACAGATATTGCCAGCGCTACGGTGCCCGACTGGGAAGCTTCCCACAAAGAATGAAGAAAAGGGCAGGGAACGTCGTGAAACGCGTCATCGCGTCTTGAGCGGGGGTGCGCGGAGTTCTGCGCTGGCGCCGTTCCACATCCGCAACTACCGCTTTCAATGGCCTTCCGACCTGCTCACCTCCTGGGCGTTTGAGGTCGAGACGCTTGTGCTCGGCTGGTACATCATGGTCGAGACCGGCTCGGTGCTGCTGCTGACCGTGCTCGCGTCGTTGCAGTATGTCGGCACACTGGTCGCGCCGATCTTCGGGATGATCGGGGACCGCATGGGGCATCGCGATCTTCTGGCCGCGATGCGCTTTACCTATACGGTGCTCTCCGCGACCACCATGACGCTGGCGCTGACCGGCTATCTGGCTCCGTTCAATGTCATGATCATCGTCGCGATCATGGGCCTGATCCGTCCCTCCGACCTCGGCGTCCGCGGTGCATTGCTTGCCGACATCATGCCTCCAGCGCAACTGATCGGAGCGATCAGCCTTTCGCGGACGACGCAAGACAGCGCCCGCATCGCCGGCGCTTTGACCGGCGCCGGACTGTTTGCCATTCTCGGCATTGGTTTCACCTACGTGGCGATCACCGGTCTCTATTTCGTGGCCGCCATCCTGATGTTGTGTCTGGCCCGGCCGGCACAATCCCACGGCTCGTTCGATCACACCTCGCATGGCTTGCCCGGATCCGCGCTGCTGCGCGACCTCAAGGAGGGTATTGTTTATGCCTGGAGCGGTCCCGGCATGCGCGCGGCGCTCTGCGTCGCGTTCCTCGCCAACCTGACCGCGTTTCCGCTGACCAACGGACTGCTTCCTTACGTGGCGCGCGATATCTTTCACACCGACCAGACCGGACTCGGCTATCTGTCGGCGAGTTTTGCGGTGGGCTCGCTGATCGGTTCGATCACGGTCAGTCTGGCGGGTGGCTTGCGTATCGCCAGGCTTCTGATCGGCGCCACGCTGGCCTGGTACGCGATGCTGCTGGTGTTCGTGGAGATCAGGGCCATGCCGGTGGCGATGGCCTGTCTGGTGCTCGCCGGCATGGCACAGAGCATGTCGATGATTTCGGCCGCCGTGATCCTGATGCGTTCGGCGAGCGCGCATCTGCGCGGCCGCGTGATGGGGGTGCGCATGCTGGTCATCTACGGCCTGCCGCTCGGACTGCTCGCGGCCGGCAGCCTGATCGATCTGATCGGCTATTCGGCGACCGGCACGCTCTATGCGGTCTTCGGGCTGATCGCGATGACGGCGATCGCGCTGCGTTGGCGCGCCGATCTCTGGCCGGTGCACGCGCCGGCGAATGTGCGGTGAGCCGATGCGCCAGCCGTTTCGCACGGTTGCATGCTCACCAGGAATGATCGCGTTACGCGAAAAAAGTTCCGCGATGCCTTACGACATGGCAACGAAGCGTTAAGCAAAAATTTCCCATTTGCCGGATTTTCGTCGGCATTTTACTTTGAATTCACCCGGTGGCCCCAGCGTCGGCCTATGATACCTTCGGTTCGAAAATTCTGGGCTGACGACACCGGCGCGACCGCAATCGAATATCGATCGATCGCCGCTGGTATTTCGCTCGCCATCAGGGCCGTGGTGAACGGCGCAGGCGCCAGGCTGGATGTCGGGTTTGCGCCGCTCGACAGTTCATTGAAATAACGGGGCGATAGCCATGCCGCCCCGCGTCGCAACTGCCACCGCCCCTGACGCTACCGGCCCTGACGTGTCGGTCGAACACTTTCTCAAGCAACGGGCCGTCAAAATCATCGTCGGCGGGAACTATACCCTGCCAAACTGGTATGACCCGCAGGGAAAGCCACGCACCTTCGCCTGCCGCACGACGCGCGTTTCGCCGTTCCGGATGATGGTTGAAGTGCCGGTGGTCGGCAAGGTCGGCGACCGCCTCACATCCTACTTCCGCGATTTCGGCAAGTTCGACGGCCGGATCGGCGACACGATGCCCGGCGGCTTCCTGCTCGAACTCGAGATGACCAAACCCGTGCGCGAGAAGTTCGCGAGCAAGCTCACGTGGCTGGAACAGAAGCAGAAAAATCCCAGCATCCGCGACGTCAGAAAGGATGCGCGCATCATCCCGGAGAGTCCGCACTCGACGCTCGCCCTGATGGACGGCAGCGTCCATGGGTGCTTCATCATCGACATGTCGGTCTCCGGTGCCGCGGTCTCCGCCCAGGTGCAGCCTCCGGTGGGAATGCCGCTTGCCATCGGAGCCTGCATCGGCCGCGTCGTCAGGCACCTGCCGGACGGATTCGCGGTCAAATTCGTCGAGACCCAGAACCGCTTCGATCTCAACCGGTTGATTGTGCGAGCCCTGCCGCAACCTGCCGCGCCGCGCTGAGCGCTGACATCGCGTTACGCGTATCAATCAGGAAGACAGAGCGGGCTGACGATTCGAATCTCGCTCCAACGCGTTGTTGATGATGGCGGCTGATATTCTGGCCGACATCACGATCTCCAGCTGCGCTTCGAAATCCTTTGTGATCCTGCTGCGTTCGTCCGGACTGGTCAGTTGCAGCGAGGCAACGACGATCTTGACGCGACCGTTCTTGCCGAAGGGCAGGAGAAGACGCTCCAGCTCGACAGGCAATCCTGCGCCATTATAGGTTCGAAGCACCGTGTAAACCGCACAACCGGTACTGGCGCAGTGATCCGACGCGCTCATGATCGCAGGCTGCAATGCCGGCGGCGATACCTCACGCAGCGTCTTTCCGGTCCAACCTTCGTTGAAGGCGTCGTCAATCGATCTTCCGCGGTATAGCGCCCGAAAGTCCAGTTGACCGTCCGTGACCTCCACTTTCCATACCACCAGCTGTTTCGGATCGTGAATCCCGGGCTCGGGATCGAACCGATCGAATGACGGCATACTCTCCTTGCCGAGCCGCGCCCACGAGGCCGCCAGGGCACGCTGGCTGACCGAGCGAATGCTGTGAAGCGTTCCATTCTCAAAGTTCAAGGCAATCCCCTCCGAGCGGGTCGGCATCTTTGCACCCAGGGGTTAACGGGGTGTTTTTGGTGGAACCCCAATGGTGGAAAAAGATCCTCCCGGAAGTATCAGGGTAGGGCGGACAGCGTCGGCCCGACGTCCTGCAAGCGGCTTGTTTTCGATCGGAACCTGCACCATTGCGCTGGCGCGCATCGTTGCGCCGAAACCTCTTGTCCGGCTTTCGGCGGGGCCGCAAGCGCCATGACCGACGAGATGCAGGCACTGTGCTTTCTTCGCTGGCGCCACCTCGACCTTCATCAGCGGCACGAAATTGCAGGCGACGATCGGGTATGATGACGCGAAGCTGGATATGATGGAAAATCAGGGAGTTATCCGGCGGAGTGGAATGGGACCTTATCGGCTCGCGCTTGCGATATCCCGGTATCTCGCCGCAACTGCCAATACGTCTCGCGTCGCAGCTGTAGGTAGCGAGTCGTGCTGGCCTAGCCTCCCGCGGTCAGTTACCATGACCTGCATTCTTGGGGATGGGGGGCCGGATGCAAGGCAATGTCGAGGAGGGGCGCGCCGCTTCGATGCGGCGCAAGGATCCGGCTGCGGTCGCGCGCGCAATCGTTCGGCGCATCAATGACGAACTGATCGAAAAAGCTCGAACCGAGCTCGCGCGAATCGACGTAGAGCGGAGGGAGGCGGACAGGACGCTCGAGCAAAGGATCCGAAGTCTTGATGCCGAGGACACGGCCGTTGGCGGGGCGTCGAAAAACGCGAAGGCGTGGCTGGATGAATTGGGCACCCAGCATTGTATCGTGGATACCTCGGTTTCCGTCGAAACGGCCAAGGGGCTGTCGAACAAATTTGCAGAGGAATTCGATCTGGTAGGGGTGGCCAACGCGTGGAAGTTCTATGCAGACATCCCGCGCAAGAGCGCGTACGACGCTTTCAGCGGGCGACGCGAAACAGGCCTCAAGATTGCCGGGGTCGGGTTCGGTCTGTTTGTCGTTGGATCACTCTTCACGAATGGAATAGGGCCGTTCAAGGCCCTTTGTCTCGGAGCGACCGCCATTGGCGTTGGTGTCGTGTTCGACAACATGTTCAAGATCGAAAAGCAGAGGACACATATAAGGTCCGCCTTTGCGAGCGCTGCGGCCCTTCTCAGGGAAGCTCTTGCAAACCTGCTTGTTCGGGAAGGCCGCCTGCGCTCGGCGCTTCAGGCCAGCCGCGACGAGGCGCGGTCCGTTCAGCAGTCGAGGCTCGCCGAACTGGAAAACGAAGAGGCGGTGCTCAGGGCCGACTATTCCGCTCGAGTGCGCACCGCCAACGACGCTATCAGCCGCTTCCACGATTTGGGCGGCGCAACCGTGATGGGGCTCGGTGCGCCCGCATGGTCGGAATGGTCGCCGGCCGAAACGCCGCTGGATTGTCTCCGGGTCGGGATGCTGGCGCCGCCGACGGCGGAGCTGGAGGTGAGGCTCCGGCCTGCGGAGCATCTCGCGCCAATCTCGGCCCTATTGCCCTTTGCGCCCGGCCGCGGCGCGCTGTTCGTTTCAAGCGGCACGGCCAAGGCTCGCCAGGCCGCGGCCGTGCAAAGTATCGCGGCGAGGCTGGTCGCGGGTGTTCCGCCGGGCAAACTGCGCTTTACCTTCATTGATCCGATCGGGCTTGGGCAAAACGTGGCGCCCCTTCTTGCGCTCGGAGACTATCACGACGATTTGGTTGGCGGCCGGTCGTGGAGCGAACAATCGCATATCGAGCAGCGCCTGGCGGAACTCACCCAACACATGGAGACGGTGATTCAGAAATACCTGCGCGACGAGCACAAGACGATCGAGCATTACAATGCCAACGCGGGGCACGTCGTTGAGGCGTATCGTGTCGTGGCAGTCTGCGACTTCCCGGCCAACTTTACTGAAACGTCGGCGCGCCGCCTGGTCAGCATTGCGCAAAACGGACCGCGCTGCGGCGTGTATCCGTTGATCATTGCGGATACGTCGAGATCGATGCCCTACGGCGTGAGTCTCGAGGAGCTTCGTCCTCACCTCGCAAATGTCGATGAACGCGACGGCGATTTCAGCGTGATCGATCCCGATCTGGCGTCCTGGCGGCTGACATTGGATGAAGCCCCTCCCGCCGAGCTGACTCAACGTTTCGTCAAGGGCCATGGCGAACTCGCCGAAGCCGGCATGAGGGTCAGCGCGCCATTCTCCGATCTTGCTGCCCATGCCGGACTTGCATCGGAGCGATGGGAGGAAAAGACCGCGCTCACCTCTGATCAGTTGACGGTTCCGCTCGGGCCGAGCGGCGCCCGAAGGTTTCAGGAGCTGGTATTCGGCCGGGGTACGGCGCATCATGCGCTCATCGTCGGTCAAACCGGATCGGGCAAGAGCAACCTGCTTCATGTGCTTATCACGACGCTGGCGCTCAAATACGCTCCCGACGAGCTCGAGCTCTACCTCATCGACTTCAAGCAGGGCGTCGAATTCAAACTGTATGCGGACGTTTCGCTTCCTCATGCAAGAGTCATCGCAATTCAGAGCGAGCGTGAGTTCGGCCTGAGCGTTTTGCGTGGTTTGCTCGCAGAGATGAATCGCCGCGGCGATCTGTTCCGGGACGCCGGCGTGCCCGGTCTGACCGACTGGCGGAATCGAACCGGCCAGAAGCTGCCGCGTATATTGCTGCTGGTGGACGAATTCCGCATCTTCTTCACGGTCGACGACCAGCTCTCCAGCGAAGCGACTATGATCATCGATCGGCTGGTAAGTCAGGGCAGGGCTTTCGGCATTCACATCGTGCTGGCGTCGCAGACGCTCGCGGGAAGCTTCGCCTTGCCGAGATCTATTTCGGATCAGATGGCTGTTCGCATCGTCCTTCAGTGCACGGAAGCCGATTCGCGTCTGGCGCTGGCGGACGACAATCCCGATGCGCGCCTCCTTTCGCGGCCTGGCGAGGCCATCTACAACGACCAGCGCGGCCTGATCGAAGGTAATCACCGGTTTCAGGTCGCCGACATGGGCGACGATGAGGCGAGGGAGGCGACGCTGGCCCGGTTGCTGGCGCCTAGGGTCGCGGCCTGGCGAGGACCGGTCCGGCGCCCGGTGGTGTTCGAGGGGCATCGCCCAGCGAAAGCGGAGGAATGCCTGCCGCTGGCCGCAGCTTTCGCTGCGCCGGACTGGCCGCAGGCCGTTCGCTTCGCGGACGTGTGGCTGGGAGAGCCGATCGCGCTACGTCCGCCAGTAGCGGTGCGGCTGTTACGCCAGTCGGGAGCCAACCTGCTAATAGTCCTGCGAGACGAGAGCCAGGCGGTGATGCTGATACAAATGGCGTTGCTTTCCCTTGCGGCGCAGTTTTCGCCCGCAAAAGGGGCCTTCCATGTTGTCGACATGAGCAGCGCGGACGGGCCGTTTGCAGGATCGCTGGCGCAGCTCACCAAGGCGCTTCCGCAGGCCGGCCGGATATTGTCGCGCCGCGAGTTCGCCCGGACGCTGGAGCAGCTCAGTCGCCAACTCGATCAGCGCATCGAACTTGACACGCCGGTCGACGAGACGATTTTCCTCGTTCTGGCCGGCATTCATCGCGTGCGTGAATTGCGTGAGGAGGAAACGGCAAGCTGGTCGGAGCCCGATGGAAGTGCCGACTTGCGCCGGATGTTTGCAAAGCTGCTGCGCGAGGGACCGGAAGTGGGAATTCATATCGTGGCATGGGCTGACAGCCAGAGCTCAGCCGCGCGTGTGCTGGATCGGAGAATGGCGGATGAATTCTGCCGCAGGATCGTTGGCCCGATGTCGGAGCAGGATTCGGTTGCTCTGATCGACGGTGGACAGGCCGCTCGCCTCGACAAGCCGCATCGGCTGATCAGCTTCGATGCGGACAGGCCTGGTGAGATCGAGGTTTTCCGTCCCTATGCGGTGACAAGCAATGATTGGTTCCTTGCATCCGCCAGCCGACTTTCAAGCAGGACCGGTGCCAGCGGAGAAGCGCGTGGAGGAGTTGGATCATGAGTCCGGCCTATATAGACCCCGTACGATTGCGTTCGTTCTCCGATCATCTGAAGCGATACTCCGAGGTCACAGCCAGAAGCATGTCAGTGCTTCACATGGAAATCGAGCGACTTGGGTCAAGCTGGCGCGACCGCGAGTATGGGCGGTTCGTGCAGGAAATCCAGAAGGTCGAGGCACGGCTTGCGGGGTTGCGGGCGGAAATCAGCAGGATCGCGCCATCGATCGATGCCCGCGCCGCCGAAGCTGATGAAATTCACCGCGAGAAACCGGGAGGTTGAGATCGTGACGCAAATCATCGTCGATCCCGCAGAATTGCGTCGCTTTGCCTCCGTGCTCCAGCGCGAGGTGTCGACCCTGCGCGAACAGCAACGCGCCCTGGAAGCCAATCGCAGGGAGCTTTCCCAGGTTTGGAAGGATTCAAGATATTCCACCTTCGAGCAGTCCTATCTGCCGACACTGGAAGCGCTGAACCAGTTTTGCCGCGCCTCGGAATCCTATGCCAGCTATCTGCGCCGAAAGGCCGACAAGGTCGATAGCTATCTCGGCCGCCGCTAGGATGAAGGTCGATGGCTGGCGCGGAACTGCACGACATCGGCGCACTGGCGGAGTTCCGCACGGCGCTCGTTCGATTTCGTGACCGCACGCGCGGCATTCCCGATGCGCTTCGGCTGCGAGCGTCGCGGGCGAAACAGGATCTCGCCGGACGCCGCCATGCTCTCGAAGCAAGGATCGAGGAGTTGGAGTATTCGGCCGGCGAAGATGAGCCGGACGGTCGCGAAGGCGGCGACGCCGAGCGGCGGTGTCAACTAGACAGGCTACGCCGCCGGCTCGAACAAATAGAGGGGGCCCAGGCCGAACTGGGCTCGGCTACAGCCGAGCACGCGTTGGCGCTCGGGCGATGGCGTTCCCTGATGGAATCCACTGTTCCAGCGGCTATTGCCTTTTTGTCGCGCAAACATGCGCAGGCTATTGACGCCCTGAGCGTCGGGCTTCCAGGCGGCGTTCCCGTGGCGCGGGGTGGATCGTCGCCCTCGGCCGATGGGAGCAGGGCGCTTCCCTGGATGCCGGACTCCCCGCATGCTCAATCCGATCCCGTGCACGCTGTCTCGCCTGATGAACTGCCGATATTGCCCAAAGGGTTCGTCTGGGCTCCCATTTCGCAACTCGATCGCGTCGAACTTCCGGACCGTCACGACTTTCGCAAGGGCGTCAGCTATGAGGACATGATTGTCGGGCTTCAGAGGTTATGGAGCGAATTGATACCGCTGCTGCAGAGCGCGCCCGAGGGCGGACGCGATGCCTGCGCGACATTCGACCGCGCGAATGGGAGAATCGATCCCCGCGGCTTCCCCCATCCCTCAAGCCTTGCCGATCTGTGGGGCCACTTCTTTGATCGGCGCTTCTCAAAGGAGTTCGTCCGGCTTGAGATTGACCGGACCGGCAAGTGGCATGTCGTGAACGGTCGTCACCGCATTTTCGTTGCGCTCGACCTGGGTTGGAAATTCATTCCGGCCGAGGTTGTTGATGCCTCTGCTCGCACAAGTGGCCAATGACGCAGCCCTCGGCTCAGCTTCTCGGCGACGCTGCGAAGGCGGTGACCTTGGCCTGGAAAAGGGCTTCGGCAGTCTGGCGGGATGAGACGGCACGGCAGTTTGCAGAGCAATTCTGGTCGCCCGCACAGGATGTGCTTCGGCGATACCAGGGTGCCGTCGAGCGGTTGGAGCGGGCGTTGATGGCAGCGGAAAGACTGGATGACTAGGAGTTACCTGCCAATCTGCGTCGGGGTCCCTATGTCGACGGGGCGCCCAATGGGGCGTGAGCCGGCGTTGCCGGTAAAGTTGAGGGTCCAGACGAACTGTTCGTCAGTGACCTGGAAACGCTGAAAGGGGATCGATACCTCGCCGGCTTGACAGGCGGTATTGTTCGGCCGCTGGAAGCGTTGACCGAGCACGACACACCACGACGTGTCGAGATTGCCCCATCGCATGCCGTTGGGTCCAATTCCCACGGCATAGAATTCGCCCTTGGCGAAATTGCCGGCGATTCCGCATCCATTGGCATAGACCATAGCCCATCCCTGGACCAGCCACGGCGCATTCTGGTTCTGGCGTGCCATCACTGCGACCTGCACGTTGAACGGCGTCTGATTGCAGATCTTGAAGGCGAAAGTGGACGCACCGGGCGGCCTGCAGCGTGGCGAATTGCGCGCAGTCTCAGTCTCGTTCTTCAGCGTCGCGATGAGGGGGCCGGATGAAAATTCCGACGTATATTGCGCAAGGCAGGGATCAGGAGAGCAGCTCGATCGGATGCACGCGAGCGAAGACTCGTAGAGGCGAGACTCTAGAAGGGACTTGGCTCGAGGGACGAATGCTCCGTTGGGCGCGCACTCGCGAATATAGTCCCGTAGCGTCTGAACGCCACCTTGCGCCGCCTGATCGTAGACGTCGCTCCGTGCACATCGCGACGCTGGCGCAGCTGTCGGGGTGGGTGCAGGGGCCGCGATCGGTGGGGAAGGAGGCACGCCAACGTCCCGCGAGATTCCATAGCCGAGCAGGATCAGAGCGACGACGAAGCCGCCGACGGTCCATGCGCCAATGGGGTTGGTGCTGGGAGGAGTGGTCATCCTGGACTTTGCGCCCCCAAAAGCGGGCAAAAGGCAAACTGAGTATCGGAACGTCCCCGAGCTTACATGAGAAACCGCAACCTTAACCAGAGGCCAACGGCACTAAGCGTGCCGTGCGCCGGGCCCCTACGGCGGCCCGGCAACTGCTAGCGCGCCAGCGCTCTCGTGGGTGCCTTGCTCTCCACCTCACGTCCGGTCAGCGCCATCACCGTCACCGCCACGATCCGCTCGATAATCCCCTGGACATCATTCAGATCGCACATGCCCTCCGACAGTTTCGTCAGCCGCTCGCTGTCGCGGATGGTCTGGTGCGCCATGGCGAGCGCAAAATGCAGGCCCCAGTAGAAGTCGACCGGGTCGCGATCGGGCAGCGAACGGCGCATGGCGGCGGCGAATTTTCGCAGATGATCGATTTCGCGATTGCGGATGCGGCGGATCGGCGGCACCGACTCGATCGAGGCGCGGATCATGAATCGCGCGGCCGTAGAGCGCTCGCGGTCGGGGCCGAGACAGCCGCGCAAGGTTGGTCCCACCAATGCGCGCAGGATGGCGGCGATGTCGGCGCGGCCGCCGCCGGCTTCTTCCGCCCGCTTCAATTCGTTGAGCCGCTCGCGGTTAGTGGCGAGCGAACGGGTGACGAACAGCTCGGCGATCAATTCGTCCTTGGAGCCGAAATGATAATTCACCGCCGCGAGATTGACATTCGCCGCCGCGACGATGTCGCGCAGCGTGACGTCGCCGAAACCGCGGTCGGCGTAGAGCCGTTCGGCGGCGGCGAGGATCGCGGTGCGGGTCTGATCCGACGGCATGGCTAACCCGGTTGCATTTCAAACATTTGTATGAAACTATCGTTTGAAGGGTGGGAATTGTCAATCCGCGCGAGCGCGCTTTAGCTTTCCGTGCCTTCACAGCACCGTCATTACAACCGTTGCGCCCGCGAAATGATCTTGCGGTGTCGAGGCGGCGGGGAGACAGTGCGGCCAACAATTTTAGAACCGTAAGCAGGGAGTGTCCGATGGACTTCAATATGTCAGATCGCCAGAAGGAATGGCTGGGCCGCGTGCAGTCGTTCATGACCAAGCACGTGCGGCCCGCGGTGCCCATCTACAAGCAGCAGGACGCCGAGGGCGCGCGCTGGAAGGTGATCCCGGTGCTGGAGGACCTGAAGAAGCAGGCGCGCGCCGAAGGGCTCTGGAACATGTTCATGCCGCCGTCGTCGCATGAGGACGACGAATTCCGCGGCGCGGGATTGAGCAACCTCGAATACGCGCCGCTCGCCGAAGAGATGGGCCATCTCAGCTGGGCCTCGGAAGTATTCAACTGCTCCGCGCCGGACACCGGCAACATGGAGGTGCTGATGCGCTACGGCACCAAGGAGCACAAGAAGCAGTGGCTGCGCCCGCTGATGAACGGCGAAATCCGTTCCGCCTTCCTGATGACCGAGCCTGCCGTGGCGTCGTCGGACGCCACCAACATCGAAACCCGCATCGAAAAAGACGGCGATCATTACGTCATCAACGGCCGCAAATGGTGGTCGTCGGGCGTCGGCGATCCCCGCTGCAAGATCGCGATCGTGATGGGCAAGACCGATCCGAAGGCGCCGCGCCACCAGCAGCAGTCGCAGATCCTGGTGCCGCTCGACACCAAGGGCATCAAGGTCGAGAAGATGCTGCCGGTGTTCGGCTACGACGACGCGCCGCACGGCCACGCCCAGGTGCTGCTGGAAAACGTCCGGGTTCCCGCCAGCAATATCCTGCTCGGTGAGGGCAGGGGTTTTGAAATCGCGCAAGGGCGTCTCGGGCCGGGCCGCATCCATCACTGCATGCGCACCATCGGCAAGGCCGAGGAGGCGCTGGAGAAAATGGTGAAGCGGCTGTCGTCGCGCACTGCGTTCGGCAGGAAGATCGTCGAATATTCGATCTGGGAGCAGCGCATCGCGGAAGCCCGCACCGACATCGAGATGAACCGGCTGCTTTGTCTCAAGGCCGCCGACATGATGGACAAGGTCGGCAACAAGACCGCCCAGCTCGAGATCGCCATGATCAAGGTGGCGGCGCCCAACATGGCGCTGAAGATCATCGACAACGCCATCCAGGCGTTCGGCGGGGCCGGCGTCTCCGACGAAGCGGGGCTGGCGCGCGACTATGCCTCGATGCGCACCATGCGGCTGGCCGATGGTCCGGACGAGGTCCATAACCGCGCCATTGCCAGACTTGAACTTCGGAAGTATGCAAACGCTCCTACGAACCATTAAGCAAAAGGAGCGCCGTGGCGGCGCTCCAAATGCCGTCATTCCGGAATGGTCCGAAGGACCATATCCGGAATCTCGAGATTCCGGGTTCGATGCGGAGCCTGTCATCGGGCCGCGCTTGGCGCGGACCCGTTGGCATCGCCCCGGAATGACGGACAATAAGGGTTAGGGAGCGTCATCGTGGCCGACGGCGTCAGGAAGGACGAGGAATTTTCCGGCACCAAGCCGGTCGAGGAGCGGCACCGGATCGACGAGATTCGTCTCGCCGGCTGGATGGCTGAGCACGTCGAGGGTTTTGCGGGACCGCTGACCGTCCTGCAATTCAAGGGCGGCCAGTCGAACCCGACCTACCGGCTCGACACGCCAGCCCGATCCTATGTGATGCGCCGCCGGCCGTTCGGCAAATTGCTGCCCTCGGCGCATGCGGTCGATCGCGAGTTCCGCGTCATCGCCGCGCTCGGCAAGCAGCCGGGCTTTCCGGCGGCGAAAGCCTATGCGCTGTGCACCGACGACACCGTGATCGGTGCCGCCTTCTACATCATGTCGATGGAAGAGGGCCGGGTGTTCTGGGACCCGTCGCTGCCGAGCCAGACGCGGGAGGACCGCCGCAAGATCTTCACCAGCAAGATCGAGACGCTGGCGAAACTGCACACCTACGATCCCCAGGCCATCGGTCTCGGCGACTTCGGCAAGCCCGGCAATTATTTCGCCCGCCAGGTCGACCGCTGGACCAAGCAGTACCGGGCGTCGGAGACCCAGCACATTCCGGAGTTCGAAAAGCTCGCCGAATGGCTGCCCAAAACCGTGCCGCCGCAGGAGCGGGTGGCGATCGTCCATGGCGACTACCGGCTCGACAACATGATCTTCCATCCAACCGAGCCGCGGGTGCAGGCCGTACTGGACTGGGAGCTGTCGACGCTCGGCGATCCCATGGCCGATTTCACCTATCTGCTGATGCAATGGACCATGCCGGGGCTGGCCAATGCCGACCTCGTGGCGCTCAATATTCCCAGCATGGATGAGG
>Ga0210388_10000395_pt1 | contig 36444 bp, 24 predicted proteins | sample IncBWC19OmetaG_FD_155485 | JGI IMG/M metagenome (GOLD analysis project Ga0210388, IMG submission 155485) | Forest soil microbial communities from Barre Woods Harvard Forest LTER site, Petersham, Massachusetts, United States - Inc-BW-C-19-O ...
GGGACACGGACCCTGTCCGTGCTCCCGCAAGTCATGCGCCTCTGCCGCGCGGTTCCTAAAACTCCTCCAAAATCTTCAGTTCCGCCCAGGTTACCACTTCATAAAACCAGATATCTTCTAACCCATTCAAAATCAACACTTCTACAACTGATGATTCCATTGCACTTTAACTCCAGCAGATACAATGCTTACAGAAAATCAGGGGTGGGGCGCCTCCTTCCAGCCGAAAAGTTTGTCAACTCGTCATTACCCTCCTCTTGTCATATGGCGTACGCAGGAATACCCGCAACTCACATGGTTTCAGGGGCTTACTTCATAACTTCCGTACACCCCGGGGGTGGGGGTACAAGCTATCCGATTCAAGCTGGACGAATAGCCCGCGCGGCAGCCCTTCGGCATCGCGCCTCCCGCTTCGACTCGCGTTACACTACTCGCTCCATGCTTGCCACGACGATTCTGGATACGAATTGGATGGGGCGGCCGCGGTCGATTGGCGCGGTGCTGCTGGAATCGGATGGACATCGCGCGATTATTGATCCGGGGCCGGCTTCGACGCTTCCTGCGCTTCGGCAACTTTTGGATTCGCGCGGCATTGGCGTTTCGGATTTGAACGCCATTTTGCTTACGCACATTCATTTGGATCATGCGGGGGCGACAGGCGCGCTCATTCGCGAAAATCCTAACCTTGAGGTGTATGTTCACAAGGCCGGGCTGCTGCACATGGCTGACCCGACGAAACTGCTGGCTAGCGCAGAGCGGCTTTGGCCTGGCGAGTTGCAGCATTTATTTGGCGAGACGCTCCCTGTCCCGTTTGGAAATTTGCGCATGCTAAAAGGCGGGGAGACGCTCTCGCTCGGAAGCCGCAACCTCGAAGTGGTTCATACGCCGGGGCACGCTTCGCATCATGTTTCTTATTTTGATTCGTCGGATGGCACCGCGTTTGTTGGCGACACGACCGGGTTCCATATTGAGGGCGAACCGTACGTGGTTCCGCTTGCCCCGCCGCCGGATATCGATTTGGAAATATGGAACGCTTCGCTGGATGCGATCGCGGCGCGAGCGCCAGCGCGGCTTTTTCTCACGCACTTCGGGTACTCGAACGATCCCGCAGCGCACATCGAAGAATACCGTAAGAATTTGTGGCGCTGGGCTGCACTCGCAGCGGAAATCTTGCGTTCCACGCCGGATCAAAATGTCGCGCTAGAAAAATTTGTTTTGGCGGCAACTGAGGAAATCAAACAACGCCTCTCTGCTGCAGAAGCCGAGCATTACGTTTTCAATTGCGGCCTCAATCTAAACTGGTTAGGTCTCTCGCGCTACCACCGTAAACGCGCCGATGCCGCCGCGAACGCAGCGAATCCTTTGTAGGGGCACAGCATCGCTGTGCCCGAGCTTGACGACAAATCGTGCAGATTAAGCGGAAGTTTCAGAGGAAGAAATTTCAGACGTTTCCGCAGCGGGTTCAGCCGTGGGAGCGGCGGAAGCCGCCGTAGGTTCGAGCCGCGCGGAAAGAGCTTCCACCAATAGATCGACCAGCTTTTTGGCGCCGCTGCCGTCGGGATCTTTGTCGGGATTGTATTGCGCTACGACCAGTCCCAGGAGATTTTTGTGTTTCGCAAATTCGCTGAGAGCTGCGCGCACGTCGACCAAGGACAAGCCGCCGGTCCCTGGCACGTTTACAGCGGAAAATTCTTCAACGGCGATAACATCCGTATCCAGATGCACGACAAATTCATGCGCATCTGCATGCACGTAGGTTAGCCCGTCGCGCGCTGCCGCGCTGCCGCCCTTGGATTGAATGTCGGCCGCGTCAATGTGGCGCATCGGGGACTTGCTGAGAAATTCCTGCTCTGGCGGATCGACACGTTCGAGACCGAAGAGCGTTACGTCCGGCTCGCGCACCAGCGCAGACTCGCCAAAGAAGCGCACCAATTCCGGAGCGCCGCGCCCAATTACGTGCGCGACAACCATTCCATCGATGCGGCCGGAAGGCGTCGAGGCAGGCGTGTTCAAATCGGCGTCGCGATCGAACCACAATAAGTTGACGTGCTTGTAGTAGCGCCGCACGCCGGTCAAAAGTCCTATAACTTGCGCGCAATCGCCGCCCAGCACGAGCACCAGCGCTCCGCTTTTCACGGCAAGCTCGGCACGAGTTTTGAGGTCGTTCAGACCGGCGACAATTTCTTTTAGATTGCGCGCGCGTTTGTGCTCGTCGTCATCCGCAAAAAGTCTCGGCGCACAATCGCCGTGATCAATCACTTCGAAACCGGCACTTTGCAACCGCTCGACCAACCCGGCCGCGCGCAAAGCTGCTGGCGCTTTCTCGCTGCCAGGTAAAAATGCAGCCGCGCTCGACGGCGCACCTATCAAGGCAATCTTCTTCGGCTGACGGACGATTTTGACCGCCAAGGTTAAGCTCCCTGTTTTGTGTGTCCCCGCCTACCGCGCTGGGTCTACTGCAAGCTTCGCGAGACTAAGGCCCGCCCCTGTGTTTCTACTGCGATACAGATAGCACTGCAAATTCTTGGCGCCCTTTTTAACGACGCGGGGCCGGCGCAATCGTCGCCAGCTCCGGAGGCAGCGTGAAACGCACGTCCTCGCGAATCAAATCGAGGTCGCGCTGATCCGTGTATCCAAACTCCGCCAGACGCTCGCTCACTTGCTCGACCAGCACTTCGGGAGCGGATGCACCCGCGGTCAAGCCGACGCGCTGCACGCCTTCGAGCCAGTTCACGTCGATGTCTTTGGCCGAATCGATGAGCTGAGCTCTCACGCCGCTGCGCTTGGCCACTTCCACGAGGCGGTTTGAGTTCGAGCTGTTCGGCGAACCTACCACCAGGAGAAAATCCACATCCTTGGCTACTTGTTCGACGGCTTCCTGGCGATTCTGCGTCGCATAGCAAATGTCATCACTTGCGGGGCCTTTAATCAATGGGTACTTTTGCCGGAGCCGGGCGACGATTTCTTGCGTGTCGTAGAGGCTTAGCGTGGTCTGGGTGAGGAATGAGAGCTTGTCTGGCTCGGCCACATCGAGCGCGTCTACTGCCGCTACCGAATCCACCACAATGGTGCGGTCCGGAGCTTCGCCCGAAGTGCCGACAATTTCCTGATGGTCCTTGTGACCAATCAAAATAATGGTGCGCTTTTCGCGCGCGAATTTCAGGGCTTCGAGATGCACCTTGGTGACTAGCGGGCAGGTCGCGTCGATTACTTTCAGCGCGCGGTCCTTGGCTTCCTGGCGGACTGTCGGCGGCACGCCGTGAGCGCTGAAGACGAGCACCGCGCCGTGCGGCACGTCTTCGATGGACTCCACAAAAATCGCTCCGCGGCGGCGCAACTGCTCTACTACGTAGGTGTTATGGACAATTTCGTGATGGACGTAGACCGGCGCGCCGTACGCCTCCAGCGCCAGCTCGACGATATCCACCGCCCGTACCACGCCCGCGCAAAACCCTCGCGGCCGAACTCTCAGCAAAACCTTCCCATTTGTCGCAGTCTGCATCGTTATCCTAAGTGAGTAATTTCCGAAGACTCTATCATACCTTACGGCGTGGCCAGCCCGCACCGGGTTTCCACATCCAGTGCCGCATTCGTTTCCGGCTACACTCTTACCAGGCAATTACCGCTTCTTTGCTGACTTTATTCGATAACCAGTAGATTTCACACCACCTGATCGAATGTATTCCGTTTCTTCGCGTAATCGCCTTGCCCGAAGATCAATGCTCCAGTTTGGAACGTATCCCTTATGAGACAGACTGGCGCCTGCCAGGCTGGGATACTAAGTGTGGATAAAAACGAGGTTACCTTTGACGAAAACTTCAGTTTCACCTGTGGGCGGCAACGAGCCCCTCGCTGCTTCTACGGGCACAGAGTCCGTGGCCGACATTCTTGAACAGGAACTCGACCCTACGATTCATGAGTGGATCAGGCTCGTGGAGAAAGAGCCGGAGCTCGCCCGAATCCGGCTGAACTTCCAGGAGCGCACTGGCCATCTTCCGAGGCTCCTCCATGACGTGATCGACAGGCTGCGCCTTGACAAAGGAACAAAAGCTCCGGTATCGGTCGCTGCGAGTCATCACGGAGAGCTGCGAAAGCAACAAGGGTACACCGCCGCCATGGTCGTAGATGAATCCCGAATTCTGCAGGTCAGTATTTTTTCGACGCTCCACAAGAATGAGAGTCGTGTGAGATTCAGCAAGTTGCTCCCAGACGTCGTGACCATCGCAGACGAAGTGGACGCGCAATTAAAGCAGCAGATCCTTTGCTTCCTGCCAGTTGAGGCACCAATAAGAGGTACCAAGAATTGAATTTTCCTCCAGTTGGGCCATCGCCGGTGCCTGTATGAAAATCATGAAATCCAAGACGGAATCGCTCGAGCCGCAGACCTTCCGTGATACTTCGGGAATGGCGAGGAAGGTGGCTGAATTTCGGAAAGACGAGCAAATTTACAATCAAGGTGACGCGGCCAAGAGCGTCATGTACATCCAGAAGGGCAACGTAAAATTCTCCGTAGTTAGCGCAACGGGTAAAGTGGCTGTGCTGGCGATGCTTGGTCCGAACGATTTCTTTGGGGAGGGCTGCATGGCGGGTCAGTCGTTACGCATGGGCACGGCGACTGCCATGACGCCAACCACCCTTCTTGCCATCGACAAAAACGAATTGCTGGATATGCTCCGTACGCAAGACAAATTGTCAGACAGTTTTATTGGATATCTACTCAGTCACAAAAATCGCGTCGAGGAAGCTTTAATCGATCAACTCTTCAATTCATCCGAGAAGCGGCTCGCCCGGGCGCTGCTCGCGCTCGGCCGTTATGGAAAAGTGCAGCACCAACTAGTCGACGAACTGCCGACTGTTTCCCAGGAGACTTTGTCGGAAATCATCGGCACTACGCGATCTCGCGTGAATTTCTTCATGAACAAATTTCGGAAACTGGGGTTCATCGAATACCACAACCGCAAAATCAAGATAAACAAGTCACTGCTGACATTTGTTTTGGACGAGTAGGACGCCGCCGGCCAACTCCCGGTTAGTCGCGCATCTGGGGGGCGGCGGCGCCCTGCCGAAATGGAAGGCTCCGCTTGAGACTATTGGCCGAAGTAGTAGCCGTCGCGGGCTTGGACGACTAGGTCTTTTTGTTTGCCGACGACGAGATGGATCTTGTGGTAGCCGACGGTGTTGCCCTTGTCGGGGGTGTAGGCGAGGCTGTACTGATTGCGCAGGTCTTCTTCAATTTCGGCGTAGATGGCGTCGACGGTTTCTTTTTTGGTGACTTTGAACATGCGCCCGCCGGTTTCTTTGGAGATTTGCTCGAGGATTTTCTTGCCGTCGGGCCGCTGCTCTTGCGGAGGATAGCGTCCACCGCCGCGGCCGCCGCCCATTCCGCCGCCGTGACCGCCCATACCGAATCCACCGGGGCGGCTGTAGTTATCCTCCTCGTCGGCAAACAAGATGGAGTAGATGATCGTATCGGAGCGCTGGGCAGTGGCAATAGCCTCGGCCATGGTTTCTCTACTGCCGTGGTCCACGCCGTCCGAAAGAACGATCAGCGCTTTGCGGCCTTGCTGCTTGCTCATTAGCTCGTCGGAGCCGAGGAAAATTGCATCGTAGAGGAGTGTTCCGCCGCCGTGTGAGCCTCGGCCGCGCCCTCCTCCACCTCCTCCGCCATTTCCACTGCCCCCTCCGCCGCCGTTGGTGCTGCCGCCGTCGAATTGAGGCGTCGATAGTTTTTGTAGTGCGGCCTGCAACTGGGGGCGCGAGGGGGTGAAATCCTGCAGAAGCTCCACTTCCCTGTCGAAGTGGATCACGAACGCCAAATCCTTATCTTGACGCAGAAGTTTATCGAGGAAGCTGTAGCTTGCGCTGCGCTCCTGATCGAGGACGCGGCGCTGGCTCAGGCTGGTGTCCACGAGTAGGCCCAGGCGAAGCGGCAAATCGCTTTCGTGCGCGAAATAATTGATGGTTTGCGGACGTCCGTCCTCGTCCAGCTGAAAATCGTCTTTGGTCAAATTCGAGATGATTTTTCCATGCTTGTCGCGAACTGTGGCCAGCACGCTGACGGTTTTGACCTCGACCGCGATTGTTGGCTGGCCTTCTTGTGGCCGCTTCAGTTGTGGCTGCGATTGGGCAGGTTGCTGCTGAGGCTGTTGTTGAGCCGGCGGTGGGGGCGGTTGTTGCGCGCGAAAATCCCGAGCAGCAACTACGAAAAACAAAAGCGCGGTCAGGCCCATGAACCAGCGAATCAAGCGCGTTCCCCTCGTTGAACGAGGAGTTGAATTGCGTAGTGCACCAATTAAAGGAGAAATCTTCATTTTTGTCCAAGCTCAATCACTAAAGGAGGGCCGCCTCTACCCACTAGTTCATCGATTCGAAGCGGAAAGTTCCCGTGCGTGCCAGAGGATAAGACGCCAATTGGCACTTTTTGGTTTGCCGCCATGCTTGCGGCACTCGCTATGTTGATCGATGCGAATTAAGCGAAGGCCTAGCGCAAGCCTCAGCGCAATGGCCCTGGCCAAATTGGTGCTCCCCGAGGCAGCAGTCGCCGCTGTAAAATGCAGTCCGCATCGACTGCAAAATGAGCACAGATATGATCGTCGCGCCCCTGACTCTCGAAGGCCGTCACGTGCGGTTGGAACCGCTCTCTCAAGCGCACCAAGCCGATCTAGCCGTTGTCGGGCTCGATGAAAACTTATGGCGCTGGATTCCCACTCCTGTGCGCACTCCAGAGGAAATGTCCGGCTACATTGCCACCGCGCTCGATGAACAAAGACGCGGCGTCTCGTTACCTTTCGCGCTGATTGAAAAAGCCAGCGGCCAAGCGATCGGCAGCACGCGCTACGGCAATATCGACCGCACTCATCACCGGGTCGAGATCGGCTGGACGTGGGTTGCGCCGCGGTGGCAGCGCAGCACGGTAAATACCGAAGCAAAATATCTGCTCTTGCGTCATGCGTTCGAGACGCTCGAGTGCATCCGCGTCGAGCTAAAGACTGATTCGCTTAATGAGCGTTCTCGCGCCGCGATCTTGCGCATCGGCGCTCGTGAGGAAGGCACCTTTCGGAATCACATGATTACCGCCAGCGGACGCATCCGCCACACTGTTTACTTCAGTATTCTCGATTCCGAATGGCCGGGCGTGAAATCCCGCTTGCAAAGCATGTTGCTTCCTTAAGGTCTGGTCAAGCAGGGACGCAATGAATTGCGCCCCTATAAGTTTGGCCCAGGTGATTGCTCATGCGTTGAGGTTTACCATTGGATGGCAGGGTAAATCCGGGTGCGGGCACGCCCCCGCGCCTAAGTTAAACTAATAGGCAGGGCACGCCAGGTGATTCGTTTGTGCCCAGTGTGCCGGCCCGGCCACGCTGCCGAAGTACAGGTGTCTTCGGGAACCACCATCGGGCATAGCCTGGATGCCTCCCAGAGACTGGCAGCGAACACCGCCGCTAAACGGAGAATCTTGTGCCCTCTTCCGATCCGAGAGATCGCCGCCGCAGCGAACGTGTAATGCTGCAGATACCTGTCAAGGTTCTTGCCGAGACGCCCGACAGCGTCCATGTCGAGGAAAATACACACACCCTGGTGGTGAATGCGCATGGCGGATTGATGAAATTGAAGGCGGAGCTCCTTGTGGGCCAGCCATTCATTCTGGTCAACCCGCAATCCGGCATCGAGCAGAGTTGCCGCGTCGTGCGCGTCGATCAACCGACCGCGGACTATTTCGCCGTGGCTTTCGAGTTTGATCTCCCCGCGCCGAAATTTTGGCCGGTTACGTTTCCGCCAAAGGATTGGGGAGTTCCGGGGTCCTGAGGAATTGCCTATTTGGCACGGAAGCGCGCGCAGGCACAACCTATTTTCCCACCGCAACTATCCAATAAGTGCAGGGTTCAACAAGGCAGAGGATAATTATGCCTTTGGAGGCTGGTCAGATGCGGTTTTCACGTCGTCCCTTTAGCACAACCAAGCGGATTTTGACCGCTATTGCTCTTCTTGCTTTAATTGTCGTTGTTGGCTGCAATGAGTACGTCACCACCGAGCGCAATCCCGAAGTTCCTATCCCTAAGCACGCCACTTGGGCCTGGCGCCCGGTTGAGGCGCAGTCCACTGGCCCCCACGAATCACGGCCTGTCATCTCGCGAGACGAGCCCAATCACGGTGCCCGGCCGGTACCCCAAAGCGAAGCGTCCACTGAAATTCTGCGCGGACAGATTCGCGTAGCGATCACCAAACAACTAAAGGAAAAGGGTTTCAAGGAAGTGGCTGACCCGAACGCAGCTACGTTTCTTGTCGATTACCACATTGCCGTGAAGGACCAGAGCGCTTCGGTGCCTGTGGGCTACGGCGGCGGATATCCGGGAGTCGTATGCGGCCCTTATGGTTGCGTGCAGTCCTGGGGCTGGGGTCCGCCAGCATATGGCTACCAGAACATCAAATTCCGTTCAGGGACAATGGTATTCGACTTTCTGCAAGCGTCGACGCATAAAGTCGCGTTTCGCGCGGTCGGAAACAAACCCGTGGGGTCCGGCCTCACCACGTTCAAACAGAGCGATGTAAATTCGCTGGTGGGTGCTGTGATGTGGAAACTCGCCGCGGGACAGTAGCCGATAGTTTTTTCTATTGGGCTTCGCCAAATATAGAGTCGTACGAGTGACTGAGAAAAGTGGCAGCAGAGCTGCCGCACTCCATATCTAGGAATTCCTACGGTAGCAGCCCGAAAACCACCACGCTATTGGGCGTGCCCACGTATACCTTGCCGTTTGCCACCATCGGCGTGACGTACTTGTTATCGCTGAATTGGTCTCGGTTGTTGGCTGCTTGATTTGAGTTGTAAAGTTCGCTTGTCAAGTTCGTCGCATTGTACGCGTGGAGCACGCCCGTGGAACCGTTCTCCACCGCCCAGACAATTCCGTTCGATGTGCCGTTTGCCGAAATGCTCGGCGTTGTCCCCGGATAGGCAAAGCTGGCGGAGCTTTGGGTCGCGGGCGTTGTCGAAAGTTTCGCACTGGCAATCGGGAAAGCCTTTAGATGGTCACCCACCGCGCCATAGTAAACCGTGTTATTGAAATAGCTGGGCTTGGAGAACACGCCGCCAATCTGCCCGTTGATTTGTTGATAGATATTGTCGGCTGCGCTGTTGAACTTCCCCATGTTGTCGCGGTCCACGACATAGATAATCGCGTCCTTGCCGGAGCCCACCGCTAGATGGCGCGTATTTCCGTTTGTGTCGACCAGATCGGGCAAAAGCAGCGGTCCGCCGGAGCCGAAGTCCGTGTCGGAGTCTGATTCCGAAACGGTATTCGAGGGCGTGAAGTAATCAAGAAGCGTGATGGGGACGCTAGGAGCCAGTTTTACGTAGCATTGCCCGCAATCCCCTTGCGATGGGAAGCCGCTCGCATTCAGCGTCGTGTCGAAATCACCGTTCCCCACCATGAAAAAGATATTTCCGGAGGCGTCCGCAGCGGGAGCGGTTCCCGCCATCCAGATGCCGCCTTCGCTGCCGTTGGGAACGAGGTTGAGCACACTCGTTCGCGTCAGCGCGTTCGCGTCGTACGAGATCACCCAGGAAGTGTAGGGGCGGTCATCGCAATGGGAAGACCACGTCGTGTAGATGGTGGTGCCGATTTCGAGTAGGCCCGGTCGTTCCTTATATTGTTTGGCGTCGAAGACTACATTTCCGCCGGTGCTGTTGTCTCCAGAGCCTGGATAAGTCGCTTGCACAGTCGTTGGCCCGCCGAAGAGTTCCGTGCCGGTGGTCAGATCCAGAGCGTGCAGGCGTTGGTAGTAATTTCCGTTGGCGTCCTTGGACATCGCAACTACATAGATCGCGCCATGCATTCCGCGCGCGCGGTCGATGACGGGTGTAGCCGTGACGCCGATCTCGGGCGACACCTGGCCGCAACCGCGGTTGTCGCTCGACGTTTCGCCGCTACCAAGCATGGAGGTCTTCCACAGAAAAGTGCTCGTGTTGCCGTTGACGGAGTCCGCGTCAAATGCGTAGACGCTGTCGTGCTCCGTAGCCACATACAAAACGTTTTTCGTTCCCACGCCGGGCATGGCCACCGCAGAAAGATACAGGGGCTGCGCGTCGACCCTTCCATCCACGGTGAATGCGCCTAGTTTGCCGAAGGTCGCGGAGGTCACGTTGGCAGGAGTAAGAATCGTTTCGTTGAGGTTCTGGCCCGTGCGCAGATTGTCGTAATGATATGTAACGACATTAATGGTGGAGGTGCTGACTGCATTCACCGTTAGCGTAGCCATCGTGCTCGTCTGGCTTCCTGCGGAGTTGCTGACGACCACATCGAACTTGGCGCCATTGTCGGTGATTGCAGCGGCCGGTGTCGTATAACTCGCTGCGGTTGCGCCGCTGATGTTCGTGCTATTTTTCTGCCACTGATAACTTAGAGGCGCTGTTCCGGTGGCGGTAACGCTAAACGTCGCCGTTTGTCCTACGTTTACTGTCTGATTCGCTGGCTGCGTTGTGATCGTTGGGGCCACCGCCGCCGCGCTCACCGTAAGCGTGGCGATCGAGCTCGTCTTGCTGCCTGCGGAGTTGCTCACGATGACGTCGAATTTTGTCCCGTTGTCGGTCGTTACTGTCGCAGGAGTGGTGTAGCTCGCTGCCGTCGCGCCAGAAATGTTCACGCTGTTCTTTTGCCACTGATAACTCAGCGGGGCCGTTCCCGTCGCCGTAACGCTAAATGTCGCTGTTTGTCCCACGTTCACTGTCTGATTCGCTGGCTGCGTCGTGATGGTCGGCGCCACCGCTGCCGCGTTCACGGTCAACGTGGCCATGGTGCTGGTCTGGCTTCCGGTGATATTGCTAACGATCACATCGAATTTCGCGCCGTTGTCGCTCGTTACGGTCGCAGGAGTTACATAGCTCGCTGTGGTGGCGCCAGAAATGTTTGCGTTGTTTTTCTGCCATTGATAACTGAGGGGAGCCGTGCCCGTAGCCGTCACGCTAAACGTTGCCGTTTGTCCAACTATCACACTCTGATTCACCGGCTGGGTCGTGATTGTCGGCGCCAGCGCTGCCGCGCTTACCGTCAACGTTGCCACTGTGCTGGATGTACTTCCCGCCGAGTTGCTCACCACCACATCGAATTTTGCCCCATTGTCACCTGCGATTGTCGGAGGCGTCGTGTAGGTCGCTGCCGTTGCCCCGCCAATGTTTGCACTGTTCTTCAGCCATTGATAACTCAGCGGCGCCGTTCCAGTCGCCATTACGCTGAACGTCGCCGTTTGCCCGACCGTAACAATTTGGCTTACTGGCTGCGACGCGATAGTCGGCGCTACAGGCTTGTTTCCGTTGTTTGAGTTATTGGATGAGATCACACCTGCGCAGCCCGCAAACGCGAGCGCAGCAACAACCGCACTTGCCTGCAATAAGAAATTTGGTCGGCGCACTGGCGTACCCCCATATCAAATCGAGCGGCCTGGTTGGGTTGGCCACAGTTTCGGGGAAAAGCGGACCGGCCCGCGCCGGGATGCCGCAGCGATGCATACACACTCTCTTACATGCAGCTTAATCAGCAGCGAGGGAAATTACACCTGAACAGAAGTACAGTTCTCGGCCAGAACGCTACGTTGCTCCTCTCTGCGCCTCCGGTACCTGCTGGCCTTTTGGACCAATTCTGTTGCGCTCTTTCGCGAGTCTCAGCATCTTGCCTCAGTCGGCCGCTACCTCTATGCTCTTCTTCCTATGCTTCTCAAAGACCAAGTTGCTTTGATTACCGGCTCGGGCCGCGGTATTGGCCGCGCCATGGCTCAGCTGTTTGCCGCCGAAGGTGCTTCGGTATTCCTGACGGCGCGCACGGAGGCAGAGTTAACAGCTACCGTGAAAGAGATTTCAGGGAATGGCGCACGCGCGCACTATTCGCTCGCCGATCTTGCGCACGAAGCGGATTGCACGCGCATCGTCGCGGAGGCACGCGGAAAATTCGGAAAGATCGACATTCTCATCAATAATGCGGGACACTATGGCCCTGTCGTTCCCCTCGAAGACTATCCGCTTGCGGACTTTGACAACGTCATTGCCGTGCATCTGCGCGCAGCATTCCTGCTGAGCAAACTCGTCCTTCCGGGAATGTATGCGCGCAATTCCGGCGTCATCCTTAATATATCGAGCCTTTCAGCCAAAGCCGCGTTCCCATGGGGTTCGGCTTATGCCGCTGCAAAAGCAGGCATGCTCGGCCTTACGCGCATCACCGCCGCCGAAGCCGCCCGCAAAGGCGTGCGCGTTAACGCGATCTGCCCAGGGCCAGTTACTGAAACTCGCATGTCAAAGGAACTAGGCAACACGCTTGCCACAAAGTTAGGCGTAAGCCCCAAGGAACAACTCGCCGGTTTTCTGAACACGATTCTGCAAGGCCGCGGCCAAACCGCAGACGAAGTCGCCCGCGCGGCGCTCTTTCTTTGCTCCGCGCAATCCAGCGCCATCACCGGCCAGTCCATCAACGTGGATGGCGGTGCCGCTTTCTTCTAATTTTTTCTGGAATGTGATGTGAACCGTAGGGGCACGGCATGCCGTGCCCGCCCACTTGTAATTCAACGCGCGGCGGCAGGCAGGACTTGGATGGTGTGCATCCAAGTTTCCACCAACTGCGGCCATGCTGTAACTGGAAGCTCGGTTCGCCGAAGCCCATATCCGTGGCCGCCTTGAGCATACAAATGCATCTCGGCCGGAACCTTGGCGTTCTTCAAGGCAAGAAAATAGACAGTCGAGTTCTCTACGTGCACCGGATCATCCTCTGCCTGAACGATGAACGAGGGCGGAGTCTGCTCCGTCGGATGTATGTCCGCATTGGCCGCGAAGTTCTGCTCCGCTATTGCGAGATAACCTGGATAAACGATCACCGCAAAATCAGGGCGGCAACTTACTTCGTCAGTTGCATCAACGGCATCGTACAACCGCTGAGCGAAATGAGTGCTAAGCGCAGCCGCGAGGTGAGCACCAGCAGAAAATCCAAGCACGCCGATGCGCTTTGGATCGATGTGCCACTCGGCGGCGTGAGATCGCACGATACCCAGCGCGCGCTGCGCGTCCTGCAGGGCAGCCGCGGATTTGGGATATGGCCCGGAGTCAGGCACGCGGTACTTGAGCAAGACGCACGCGATGCCCACCGAATTGAGCCAGTCGCACACTTCCGTGCCTTCCAGATCGATCGCCAGAATGCGGTAGGAGCCGCCAGGGAACACCACGACGGCCGCTCCCGTGTTTTTGCCGGACGGCGTGTAGAGAGTCAGCGTCGGTGTGGAAACATTGCCGAGACGAACGAGCGGCTTGTCGGCGACGAGATTTTCCTTGGCCGTCGTCGTGTCAACTTCCGGCGCGGGATTGGGCTGCGCTCCTGGCGCTGCATGCGGCCAAAGCTTCAACGTCGCATGGCCAGGCGCAGGCGGCCATTGCGCAGACAAACTCGTGGATATTCCAACGACCCCTGCGAGCAGAATCAAAAAGTGGCGCACGAGGAACACCTCGAATCTAAAATTTTCGGAGAGGATGGTAACACGCATCACGACTGAATCTGCGTTGCCGCTCAGGATTTGCCATTGGGCGGAACGATTTAGAGGGAACTGTGTCCCTGTTTCAAATTCCAGATGGCGGCGACAAGCGCATCGATCTCTTCACATGTATTGTAAAGCGCGAGAGAGGGCCGAACAGTGGTCTCCACGCCGAAGCGGCGAAGAATCGGCTGAGCGCAGTGATGGCCCGCGCGAACCGCAATACCTTGGCGGTTGAGCGCTGTGCCGACGTCCTCGGTCCGAAAACCATCCAGCACAAACGAGAGAACGCCCGCCTTTTCCTTCGCCGTTCCAATCAGGCGCAGGCCAGGAATGCGCTGCAGCGATTCCGTCGCATACACCAGCAGGTCATGCTCGTAGCGCGAAATGTTGTGCATGCCGATGCGGTCGATATAATCGATGGCCGCTCCGAGCCCCACCGCATCTGCAATGTTCCCAGTGCCCGCTTCGAATCGCCCTGGCGGCGGCTGATAAGTCGTCTTCTCAAAGGTCACGTCCTGAATCATGTTTCCGCCGCCGTGCCACGGCTGCGTGTTTTCTAGGATGTCCAGCTTGCCGTAGACGACGCCGATGCCGGTGGGGCCAAACATCTTGTGGCCGGAGAAAACGTAGAAGTCGCAATCGAAGAGCTGCACGTCGGTGCGCATGTGGGACACCGCCTGCGCGCCATCCAGAAGCACTTTCGCTCCATAGCGGTGCGCCATCTCGATCATTTCTTGGGCAGGAGTGACGGTCCCGAGCGCGTTCGAAACTTGCGCGAAGGCGACGAGCCGTGTTCGCGTGCCAAGAAGTTTTTGATACTCGTCGAGAATCACCTGCCCACTGTTGTCTACTGGCGCGACTCGCAGCCGCGCTCCTTTCTCTGCGCACAGCATCTGCCAGGGCACAATATTGGCGTGATGTTCCAGCCAGGTGATGACGATTTCGTCGTCCTTCTGTATGTTCTGCCGTCCCCAGCTCTGCGAGACCAAATTGATGGCCTCGGTCGTTCCGCGCACAAAAATAATTTCCTTCACTGTGCCCGCGTTGATAAAGCGCCGTACTTTCTCGCGTGCGGCTTCGTAAGCATCCGTGGCTCGCGCCGCCAATTCGTGCGCTGCGCGGTGGATATTGGAGTTCTCATGCGCGTAAAAGTCGCTCAGACGGTCGATTACGCTCTGCGGTTTCTGTGTAGTGGCGGCGTTGTCCAGCCAGATCAATGGCTTACCGTGAACGCGTTCCTGCAGGATTGGAAAATCGCGGCGAATAGCCTGCACGTCGAACGGGCCGGAAGAAACATTCAGTCCCGGCAACACGGCGGAGGTAACACGAGGCGGCTCGGCGGCGAGCGCAGTACCGGCGGGAGCGAGTTGTCGAATCTCATCAAGAAAAGCGTAGGAAGCGCGCTGGTCCAGCGCGCCGAGATGAGGCACCGCGCCTGAAAGTTGAGGCGCGCTTAGGTGCGAGTATGTACCAGGGATTTGCGTCGCCGAAGTCGAAGAAAAGCTATTTGCGAAAGGACGTAACTCGGCTTCGCCCGGAATCTTCACCGCCGGCATAGCCGGTGCGGAGGACAGGGGAGATGCGAGGGGATAAGAGAGCAGCGGCCTGATTTCGTCGAGGAAAGAAAACGAAGGCAGCGCGGAGAAATTCGCTCTGCCAAAACCACCCGGGACCTCCGGAAAAGCTGAGGACGAAAACCCCGCTACATGCGGCGTTGTGCCGCCAGGAGCAAAGGGCTCCGGAAGAGCGCGCAACTCCGCTTCCGAGGGAATCGCTTCCCCCCGCGGAGACGTCACCGTCGCCGCATTTTCAAGAGCATTCACCGCCTCCGCCGCACCCGGAAGCGCCGCGCTCAGTGCAGGAGCAGCATCCGTCCTCTGATCCACCGCCGAGGATTCCGGCAACGTTTTAAAAAATTCATTCGCCATGCGCGCTAAAACGTCAGGATCGAGAATACCCAGCGGAACTGTCGAGTCTCCTCGAGGTAGGACCGTTTCGAATGCTCCACCGGGAAAGTGGGGGACGCGTTCCCCTGAATCACTTGTAGTCATGATAGTGCCCGACTTCGACGTCTTCCAGCGCAGCAATCGCGTCGTCCACTAGAATCGCCGCGGAACAGTACAGAGAAATCAAATAAGACGCGATGGCCTTATTGCTGATCCCCATGAACCGTACCGACAATCCAGGAGTCTGCTCGCCCGGCAGACCCGGCTGGAACAGACCGATGACACCCTGTTTTTTTTCTCCAACACGCAGCAAAAGAATGTTCGTCTTTCCGCCGGAATCCTTGGCCTTCTTGTTCCCGTCGACATAAAGCTTGTCGGTGGGAACCAGCGGAACTCCCCGCCAAGTCAGAAAAGGCGTGCCAAACAATGTGGCCGTCGGAGGAGGAACGCCACGGCGCGTGCACTCCCGGCCGAAAGCCGCGATGGCGCGTGGGTGAGCCAGAAAAAACGAAGGCTCTTTCCATACTTTCGTCAGAAGTTCATCCAAATCATCCGGAGTGGGAGCGCCTTTGCGAGTCGATACGCGCTGGCTCGCCGGAACATTCTTCAAAAGCCCGTAATCAGGATTATTGACGAGCTCGCCTTCCTGGCTTTCCTTCACATTTTCGATGGTGAGCCGCAGTTGCTCGCGCACTTGATCGTAGGGATTGCTATAAAGATCGGAAACGCGCGTGTGAACATCGAGCACCGCGGAAATTCCGCAGAGCGTGTACTCTCGTGGCTTCTCTTCATAATTGACAAACGTCTCCGGCAGCGCTTTTTCGTCCTTTTGACCGCACACGACGTCGACGGTTTTGTCGTCCGCCACCCGATTGACGCGCAGCGTTCCCGCTTCGAGCGGCTTCCAGTCCAGAAATCGCACGAGCCAGCGCGGCGTAATCGCCCCATATTGCGGCGGAGTTTTTGTGACGTTCGCAAGTTGAAATGCTGCGCGATCGCTCAGCGCGTGTTGTGCAGGTGTGTCGGGCACGGAAAGTTCTCCTTTTGGAAAGCAAGCCTCGCGTCATCGAGAAACCAGTCGCTCGCAAACAAAAATCGATCAAGACAGTCTCGACTGGATTTGAGGCCTCGCGACTCCATCAACTTCGCATGAATTGTAACCGCGTCAGCGGAGAGCTGGAAGCGCGAAATTCTATTGAACCAAATGAGCCGCCGAACTCGCCGATTCGGTCCAATTGCATTGAACGCCCGTCCTACTTGCTGGCTGCTGCGTGAGCTTCGTGGCCGACGAGCAGAAAACCCTTTGCGTTGGCATCGTTTTCGAGACTGGCAAGATGCTCACGTGCCGCTGCTTTTTTCCCCTGTTTCATCTCGATCTCGGCGAGCGCCAAGCGAGCATCGAACTGGCAACGGCCGCAGCTTAGTTTAGTGGCTTCGGCAAGGACATTGGCCAAGCTTCGCGAGGCTTCCGTCGCGTGACCATCGGCCGCGTGAACGCGGGCTGCGGTTATGAGCGTGTCTATAGCGAGCAAGCGGCTTTCCGTGGTGGCAGCTGCCAGCTCCGCGATATGAATTTCTTTTTCAGCTTCGACTAGTTTTCCCTGGGCGAGCAGAGAACGGGCGAGAAGGTTCCTTGCGTTCAGTTCATTTCCAGGGGCCTTTTCCGTTACCGCCTGTTGAATGCTTTGCCGCGCCGGCTGCTCCGCATCGACTGGGTGGCCTTCTTCGATCGAGAGAGCGGAAAGAGCCAAAAGGCTATCGCCGACCGTAACCTTTTCTCCGATTTTATTGCGAATGGCGAGCGCTTCTTCATGAGCCTTGCGAGCCTGCTCGAGGTTTCCTTGCGTTTTGAAAAATTCACCTTGCACAAAGGTGGCATAGGCTATAGCGCGCTGATTAGAAGCTTGTTGGAAGATCGGCATTTGCTCGTCGAGAGCTTTTTGGACGGCCGGCAGGTCTCCGAGATCGAGGAGCATCGCGGCGAGATTGTTGAGGCCGAGGGCGACGCCAGATTTATCGCCAATCTCGCGGCGGATCGCGATGGATTGTTCATGCAACTTGCGGGACTCCACCAACTTGCCCTGCTCGTGATCAACGATCGCCAAATTTGTGAGCGCACGGGCGATGCCGCGTTTTTCACCGATCTCCTGGGTGATGCCCAAGGATTGTTCATAAAATTTTCTAGCCTCTGCAAATTTGCCCTGCTGGTAGAGCACGACGGCGATATTGTTTAGGGAGACGGCTTCACCGATTCGATCGCCAGTTTCTCGGCGGATGGCGACGGACTGTTCATAGGCTTGCCGTGCGCCTGTGAAATCCATTTGATCCTTGAGAGCGATACCGATGCTATTGAGCGCGTCGCCGACACAACGCTGATTGCCGATCTTGCGGCAAATTTCGAGGGATTCATCCTGGAATTTTTGTGCGCTGGCGAGATCGCCGTGATCATAAACGCCGGTGCCCAAATTGTGCAGCGCGCCGGCTTCTCCGCTGAGGTCTCCCGCTTCGGCAAAAATTTGCCGGGATGTTTCGGCAGCCTTTTGAAGCTGTGGGAGGTCGCCAAGATAGTAGTAGGCACGAGCTTGAGCGAGCTGAGCGCGGGCGAGGAGAAGGCGCGCTCCAAGTTTCTGAGCTTTTTCTGTGGCACGAACCGCGGCGGCCAGCTCCCGCTTGAAATCAGACTGTCCATGAGCGGCAACAACTTCGGCAAGATCGATACGGGGATCATCGGAAGCGGGCGAAGGCAAATTACGGAGCGATTCCACGGTTGCCATGGCATCTTTGTTGAGGCTTCCGGAAGACTGCGCCTGGGCTAGACGCAATCCGTAGTCGAGATTGTCAGGAGCGAAGTTCCAAAGTGTGTGATAGACGTCGACAGCTTTTGGCCAGTTCTTGATCGCCTCGTAGTAGCGACCTTCTATAGAGAGATGATCTTCACGCGGAAGATCGCCTGACAAATCGAAGGCTTTTTTAGCTTCTTCTGCCGCCTTTGCGTCATAACCTAGCGAGGACCACGCCGCGGACAAGGCGGAATGAGCGAGAGCATAGTTGGGATCGGCAGCGACAGCTTTCTCAAGCAGGTCGCGCGCAGCCAATGCGTCAAAGACACGGAGCTTCGCAAGCCCTTCGGCGTAGAAACGAGAAGCTTCCGGATTGGAAGCAATGGCCGCGCGCAAGCTGCCAGCTTCGGCTTCGGAAATATTGTCGATCCCCAGTTCCCTTCGCAGGTCGCTGCCAGCCCGCGAAACTAAGCCAAAGAGTTCACCCTCTGTGCCTGTTTCGGAGACGACTCCGATGGTTTCACCAGTGCGGGCGTTTTGGAGGCGCAAGTCCACGCGGATCTGTCCGCCGCTATCCTTACCCAGGTCCACGAACGAACCGAGGACCACGTAATCGGCGTCCAGATGGTTGCGAACGCGGGTCAGCGTGTCTTTAGCCAGACTATCGGCGTCCGTTAGCGAAAGATCCATTTTTGCCCGCGCGACATTTTCTTCCGCCACGGTGCGAATCTGTCCGCCGGTTCCCAGTTCCGTGGTGAGCATTTCTGATAACCCTGTGGAGAGCCAAGCCGAATCCGCTCGACCGGCGGCGTTCTTGAAACCAAATACCGCTACAGATCGCCGGACCGGTATCGTCGAGGTGGACGAATGCGAAAGCGGTCTCCCAGGAATTATTCGATTGAGGATACGGTCGCGCGATTTTCCCAGATTAAGTCCGAGAACGACTCCGAGAATCAGGATCACGCCGGTGGCAACAATTCCGACTGTGGACCACTTGAATTTAGGCGCAGGAGCAGGGAGAACTACGCCCGATTCCAAAGCGGCAAGAAGTTCGCGCGCAGATTGAAAGCGCCGCGCAGGTTCTTTTTCGAGCGCTTTGAAAATGATCGTCTCGAGCGAAGCTGAACTCCGCGATTTGTATGCGCTCAAGCGCTGAGGAGAGCTATGGAGGATGGCATCAATCAGCCGTGTCGGCTGGTTCTCTGGAAATGGGCGTTGCGATGTTGCCATCTCGTAAAGGACAGCGCCGGCGCCATAGATATCGGTGCGGGCGTCGACGGCTTCCGCGCGGAGCTGTTCCGGCGACATATAAGGCAAGGTTCCGGAGATCGAGCGTGTGTCATCGATACTCTGTGTCTGGTCAATTTCGGTTTCGGGACGAAAGAGCTTTGCCAGGCCGAAATCGAGGATTTTTAGCCGTCCTTCCGTCGTGATGTAGATGTTGTCGGGCTTCAGGTCACGATGGATCACACCTTGAGCATGAGCCGCGGCCATCGCTTCCGCGAGTTGGGCGCCCAGTTTTCGGGTTAGAGCTTCGTCGAGTGGCCCTTCTGAAAGTTTTTGGCTCAGCGGCACGCCATGAATCAATTCCATGACGAGAAAATCGAGATCCCGCTCGCTCCCGAACTCGTGAACAGTTTCTATGTTTGGATGGTTTAACTTTGCGAGGGCCAGAGCTTCATTACGGAAACGTTTCCGGGCACCTTCGTCGGCGAGTAACCCAGCGGGAAGAACTTTCAGCGCAACGTCACGGTCGAGCTGCTCATCATGGGCGCGATAGACCACACCCATGCCGCCTGCTCCGATTTCTTCAACGATGAGATAGTGGCCGAGCGTTTGGCCAATCATCGTGGGAAACCCCGTCCTTTGGCATGCATCTTAGGGTGCGCCACAAGGCAAGTCAACGCGCGGACTGCGGTTTGCTTGACCGAGCGAAAGCCGTCGAATAATATGAGGGCCCAATGTCGGAAACTCCTTCGCTGGTCGGCCAAGTTTTCTCCCATTACAAAGTTGCACGAGAGATAGGAAGCGGTGGGATGGGTGTGGTGTACGAGGCGGAAGACACTCGACTGGGACGGCGCGTAGCGCTGAAATTCCTGCCCGTCGAGATGGCGAAAGATACCCAACTTATCGAACGCTTTCAGCGCGAGGCACGTGCCGCTTCGGCGTTGAACCATCCTAATATCTGTACCATCCATGCAATCGAGCAACACGACCGCCAGCATTTTCTCGTTATGGAACTTCTTGAAGGGCAAACGCTCGGCCAGTTGATGAACCGCCAGCCCAGCTCTATCGAAAAATTGCTGCCGATGGCTATTCAGATTGCCGATGCGCTGGAATCAGCGCACGCAAGAGGAATCGTTCACCGCGACATCAAGCCGGCTAATCTTTTTGTGACCGATCGCGGCCAAGTGAAAGTATTGGATTTTGGCCTCGCGAAAATCGAGGGCACGGAAATTTTGCCTGCCGGCTCGTCGCCGTCGAAATTGGACACCATGGTGGAAGGGGAACTTACTTCGCCTGGTGCGACCGTGGGCACAATTTCCTACATGTCGCCGGAACAGGCACGCGGGCAGTTGGTGGATGCACGAACAGATTTGTTTTCGCTCGGAACGGTTTTGTATCAACTCGCGAGCGGAGTGCTTCCCTTCAAGGGGGATACGTCGGCCCTGGTCTTTGACGCGATTTTGAATCGCGATCCCGTCCCGGTGGTCGAGCTGAACTCGTCGGTGCCGGGAGAATTTGGACGCATTTTGTCGAAGCTGCTGGAAAAAGATCGCACCATGCGTTGCCAATCGGCGGCGGAACTCAAGACTGATCTGAACCGCCTGAAAAGAGATCTCGATTCTGGAAGCAAACGCGCAGCGGAGATGAGCGATTCCAAATCGGGGGCAGCGAAGCCAGCCTTGAAGTCCGTCGCAGTGCTCTACTTCGAAAACCTCAGCGGGGTAAAAGAGGACGAGTATCTGCGCGACGGCATCACCGAAGACATCATCACGGAACTATCGAAGATCCGCGGGCTAAACACCTATTCGCGGCCGACGGTCCTGGCTTTTCGCGATAAACAAGTGACTCCGGGCCAAATCGGACAACAGCTCAAGGCGGCCTACGTTTTGACGGGAAGTTTGCGCCGCGCGGGAAACCGCTTGCGCATCACGACTCAATTGGTGGATACGGCTACCGATTTCCCTATGTGGTCGGAGCGCTACGATCGCGAAATGAAGGACGTCTTCGAAGTGCAGGACGAGATAGCGCGCAAGATTGCAGAAGCCCTGCGCGTGACCCTCTCTCCTCAGGAGCTCGAAGCGCTGGCGATCAAGCCCACCGAAAATCTTCAGGCCTACGATCTTTATTTGCGCGGCAAGCGATACGCGCGGCGGCAAACCAGGCAGGACCTGGAGTTCGCATTGCAAATGTTTGAGAACGCCGTAGCCATGGACCCCAGCTTCGCTCTGGCCTACGCCGCCTGCGCCAATGCTTGCGCGATGTTCTATTGCAATTACAGCCGCGAGGCTATTTGGGTCGAGCGCGCTCGGAACGCATCCGGAAAAGCTGTGGCGCTCCGGTGGGATTTGCCGGAAGTCCAAGTGAGCCAGGCGTGGGTTCTATACGCCACGGCTCTGCACGATGAATCCGTGCGCATGGTTTTGAAAGCCATCGAGAGGAAAAAAGATTGCGAAGGCGCGTACTATCTTTTGTGCCGAGCGCTCTTCTCCGCCGGGCGCTATCAAGAAGTCTTGGACGTAATGGATCAGGCGCTCGAAGTAAGCGGCGAAGACTACAACGTCTACGTCCCGATCGCGAATGCGCTAGGCGCGCTGGGGAAAAAGGACGAGTACCGCAATTTACTGCTGCGACGCATCGTGGCGCTTGAAAACCATTTGAAACAAGTGCCCGAAGACGCGCGAGCCCGCATTCTGCTCTCCGCCGATTACGCGGAACTCGATCGCGTGGAAGATTCTCTTAAAGAACTGCATCTAGCGATCACCTTACGCGCCAACGAAGCTTCCATTTTGTACAACGCCGCTTGCACCTATGCTCTCTTGAAGAGAAAAGCCGAAGCGCTCGACACATTGCGCATGGCTTGGGAAGCAGGCTTCAAGGATTCCACCTGGGTGCGCAGAGATCCGGACTTGGCGATGCTTCGTGATGAGCCAGAATTTGAACGCCTCTACCCCGCCGCGGAAGCTTCCGGCAATGGTAAGCCGGCCAGCACATAGTTATCCAGACTAACGAAGGCTCACTCGCCGTCTGCGCGAAACACTACTCGTATCGCAGCGCGATGATGGGGTCGACGCGCATCGCTCGCCGCGCGGGAATGTAACACGCCGCGACGGCCACAATAATCAACAACGCCGCCACACCAGCAAAGGTAATTGGGTCATGCGGACTAACACCGAAGAGTTGGTTGGCCATGAGACGCGTGAGCCCCATAGCGGCAACGATGCCGATCGCGACGCCAACGAGCGCCATTCTTGCCCCGTGTCCAATTATCAGCCGCAGCACATCGTTCTGCTGCGCGCCCAAGGCCATGCGCACGCCGATTTCGTGAGTCCGCTGGCCGACCAGATACGAAATTACCCCGTAGATTCCGACGCACGCGAGAACCAGCGCGAGTGCCGCGAAAACGCCGAGAAGCATCATGGAGAGTCTGCGCGCGGCGAATGAATTGGAGACCACTTCGTTCATCGTTTGGACGTTGTAAACCACCTCGCGAGGATCAATTTCCGCGACGGCGTGTCGAACGGAGGCCATCACCGCCGTAGGATCGCCTTCGGTGCGCAATACAACTGCCACAGCATTCGCCGCGAGCGCCATAAGCTTCTCGGGAAGCTGCATGAAAGGATAATCGAACTGCGCCTCGATCGCCGATTTCGAATCGGCATCCAGACCCCACTGCTTTACGTGGCCGACCACGCCTACGATTTCGGCCTGCACGCCGAAGCCAGCGAGATTGACGTGCTTGCCGATGGGGTTTTCGTCCGCGAAATAGGTGCGCGCGAAAACGTCGTCGATAACTATTACCACTGGCGCGTGCTCATCATCCTGCGGCGTGATAAATCGCCCACGTTGCAGAGTCACTCCCATGGCTTGCCGGAAGCCGCTTTCGGCAAGGTAAAACATTGCCTGGTGCATCTCCGGAAGATTGGCAGGCTTGGGCTGGCCCTCAATCCAGAAAGGCTCCGAAGAATTATGGATCATTGGGCGGGAGCCGAGCGTAACCGAAACAGCCTGGACGCCGGGGATGCTGTGCATTTTGTCGTCGAAGTGTCGCAGCCGTGCACGCGTTTCGGCGGAGTTGGTTGCAGGACCCGCCGGCAACGATAAAGTAAACGTGATCGCGTGGCTGGGATTGAAGCCGGGATCGACTCGCCAAAGCGCCGAAAGGCTGCGCACCATTAGTCCCGCTCCCACGAGAAGAACCAGAGCCATCGCTACTTCAACGGCGACGAAAATTCCTTGCAGCCGCTGGCGAGCGCCGCTAGAACCGCGGCCGCTCTCTTTGAGTATCTCTTCCAGATTTACACGTGAACTCTTCAGCGCGGGAGCGAGGCCAAAAATAATTCCAGCAAACAACGACAGCGCCAACGTAAAGAGCAGTACGCGCGAGTCGAGCGAGACTTCGCTGGCGCGCGGCAAAGCGCCTGGCAAAGTCCCGAGCACTGCCTTGGTCCCCCAAACGGCGAGCAAGAGTCCGAGCGCCCCGCCCAATCCCGCGAGCAGAATGCTTTCGCTGAGAAGCTGGCGAATGACGCGCCCCTGGCTAGCGCCCATCGCCGCGCGAATCGCAAACTCTCGCGACCGGCTCATCGAGCGCGCCAGAAGAAGATTGGCAACATTCACGCACGCAATCAACAGCAAGAAACCGACCGCCGCGAGAAGTACGATCAGAAATGGCTGGACTTTACCGACAATGTCTTCCTTCATGGAAACGAGAGTGATGCCTACGTTTTTATCGGCCTCCGGGTACGCCAGCGCGAGATTTTGCGCAATGCCGTCCATATCGGCTATCGCCTGCGAAAGCGTCACGCCTGGCTTCAGGCGGCCAATTCCGCGCGAACTCAGGTCGACCCGGCGATCGCGAAACGAAGCGTCATTCCACTGACCGATGGGAGTGTAGACATCCCGGTCGTGCCCATAAAAAGTGAAGCTTGCCGGAATCACGCCCACGATTGTGTAGGACGTTCCGTTCAAAGCAATCTGCTTTCCGACGATTTCCAGTGAAGAGCCGAATCTCCGCTTCCAGAATCCGCCGCCCAGAATCGCGACCGGCCCGGCGCCTACACGATCGTCCTCGGAGCGGAAAGTGCGGCCAAGGATGGGCATTTGGCCAAGCGTTGAAAAAAAATCCGCCGAAATCATGTAACCGGTTAGGCGTTCCGCTTCGCCCGTGCCGATGAAGTTGTAATCCTGGTTGCGATACATGGCCATGGACGAAAATGTTTGCGTATCGCGCTGCCAATCCAGGAAATTCAGGTAGTTAATGGGGGCGTTAGCGAACCCGGTAGTCTTTCCATAAATCGCCACGAGCTGGCCTGATTGCGGATACGCAAGCGGATTGAGCAGCACGCCGTTGACTACGGAAAATAGCGCCGTATTCGCGCCAATGCCCAGCGCCAGAGTCAATATCGCAATCGCCGTGAATCCCGGCGACTTCGCCAGCATCCGAATCCCGTAGCGCAAGTCTTGAAGAAACGTTTCCATGCTGCCTCCCGCCTTTCAGCCAAGGGCAAAGTGACCCAATCGTATCGCAAGAAACATGCATCATTCCATCTTATCCGACAGGTTTCGGAGAGTTGACGGCGCGCCGGACATACTTTCAGATAGGCCACCCAGACTAACGCAATAGCACCCGGCCGAATCTTGGTAATTCCCAAGGGCTTTGTTATGCTCCTCGAATTCATTCTTAAAAAGGAATCTCATGCCCTCCACCAGAATCTTTGCTCCAGCCGCGATGTTGTTTGCAGGCCTCGCATTTTCCATGTTCGCGGCTGACAAAGACAAAAAAGAAGCCGCTCCCAAAGATCCTCCGCGGCCTTCTTACGAAATGCCTCAGCCCGAAAAAGAATCTCTCGATCTCGCGATGTACCAGAACATTCGCGAAGAAGCTCTTACGCACTCGCACATCATGGAGTATGCCTCCGGCCTTACGGATGGCATCGGCCCGCGCCTGACCGGTTCGCCGAACTTGAAGCGCGCCAACGAATGGACACGCGATCAATTCACCGCCATGGGCTGCGCCAACGCGCATCTCGAGGACTGGGGCGAATTCGGCATGGGCTGGCAACAATTAAACACGTGGGTGCGAATGACGTCGCCGGACACAGCCGTATTCATCGCGCAAGCTGCGCCCTGGTCACCCGCAACGAAGGGCCCCGTCACTGCTGCCGCGATTTGGGTGGATATAAAGACCGAAGCGGACTTCGAGAAATACAAAGGCAAGCTCGCTGGAAAAATTGTCTTCCTCGGCGAAATGCGCGAGGTCAAGCCCGTTGACAAGCCCTTTTTCGTCCGGGACGAAGACGCCGACCTCCAGCGCATCGCCTCCTACCCCACGCGCCTCGGCAACGGCTTCTCTTTCGCGGACTTTCTCAAAGGTCAGGCCTTCCGCGAGAAAATCGGTCGCTTCCTCGCGGCGGAAAACGCCGTCGCTGCCATCACTCCCAGCCGCGACAGCCGCCTTGGCGGCGGCTCCGGCGGCACTATTTTCGACGACACCGACGCTGGGTTCGGTTTTCTTATCTTTCAGCGCGAACACGCCGACGCCATTCCCGTCGCGGTCACCGCCATTGAAAATTATGGCCGCGTATATCGCCTCCTGAAAGCCAGCGTCCCGGTAAACATCGAACTCAACATTGACACCAAATTTACCGGTGATCACGAACACGGCTTCGACACCATCGCGGAAATTCCCGGCACCGATCCCAAACTCCAAGATGAAGTCATTATGCTCGGCGGACATCTCGATTCCTGGGCTTCAGCCACCGGCGCCACCGACAACGGAGCAGGCACGCTGGTGGCCATGGAAGTCATGCGTATTCTCAACACACTGCAAATCAAGCCCCGCCGCACGATCCGCGTTGGCCTTTGGACCGGCGAAGAAGAAGGCGAGTTCGGCTCCTACAATTACGTCAAGCAGCATTTCGGGTTTGTTCCACGCTCCACCGATCCCGAACAAATGAATATCACCGAATTTGACCGCGATGCTTCCGGCCCGATTCAACTCAAGCCCGACCATCAAAAACTCTCTGCCTACTTCAATGTGGACAACGGTGGCGGAAAAATTCGCGGCGTTTACCTCCAAGGAAACGCCGCCATCGCTTCGATCTTCGAGCAATGGATTGCGCCGATGAAGGATCTCGGCGTCACTACCCTAACTATGCGCAACACTGGTGGCACTGACCACGAAGCTTTCGACGCTGTCGGCCTCCCCGGCTTCCAATTCATCCAGGACCCGCTCGACTATTCCTCGCGCACGCACCATACGAACATGGACACCTACGAGCGCCTGCAACCCGAAGACCTCGCCCAGGCCGCGCTGGTCGAAGCTACTTTCGTCTACAACGCCGCTATGCGCGACCAAATGCTCCCGCGCAAACCTTTGCCGCATCCCGAACTCGAACCTAAGCGCATTCAGCCTTTGAAAAACGTAATGCCTGGCGCGCAAACCAAGGATTGATCCGGCCAATTATCCACTAATTAGGAAGTGTGTCTTTTCCACCTGGCGTCATCTTTCTTTGGTCGTGGTGCCAGTTCAAATGACAGCACTAGCAGTCCTTGCTACGCGTTGCTATCTCCCATACTTTTGGTCTATGCTGCGGCCTCGGCGTGATCGTCGGCGGACCTTTTTGGCCGTATGTCGCGCTCGAATGGAACGCGGGGCCCGAGAAAGCGCGGAAGTTGAAATCACGCCTACTCCGTCCGGCTTGGTTCTACGTCGTATCTATATCCGAGCATCGGATTGGCACTTATTCCAGGATCAACGCGGATCGAACGGCATCGGCGGGAGATGCTGTCTAGCATGCTGATCGCCGCGAGTGTCTCCGCAGAATTGTTCTGCTTCAATGTTTGTGCGCAGCAGACTGACTCCGCGCCTCCTGTCGTAGTGCAACCGGGAGCGCCGGGTAAGCCGAGCAAGACGTTGCCGCCATCCACGAGGGGCACGCTGCCCAAACGCTCGCAGGCGGACGTCGAGTTCATGCAGGGAATGATCATGCATCATTCGCAAGCGGTGGAGATGACGGCGCTGATTCCCTCGCATACAGAGAACAAGGATCTCCGGTCACTGGGAGCGCGCATCAGTAGCTCGCAGTCGGATGAAATAAAGTTTATGCAGCGTTGGCTTATCGCTCGGGGAGAACCAGTTTCCATGGCGATGCCCGGAATGCCTGACATGGACAAGTCGGGGCATCCGATGGCTCTTATGCCCGGAATGCTTACGCCGGAGCAGATGGAAGCGCTGCGTAAAGCAAAGGGCGCCGAGTTCGATCACCTGTTTTTGGTGGGGATGATTCAGCACCACAATGGCGCCCTGACAATGGTGAAGGATCTGTTCGACACCGCAGGCGCGGGGCAGGATGCCGATCTGTTCAACTTCGCGACGGATGCGGACAATACGCAACGCGCCGAGATTAAGATTATGCAAACTATGTTGGAGAAAGAACCTTCAGAGGAGAAACGATGATTCGAGTGCCCAGTGGTGCTTTTCGTGCGGTGGTGGCCGCCATATTTGTGTGCTTCGGTGTGAGCCGGTTGCACGCACAGGAGCCTCCAAAGCCGCCGCCAGCCGCGGAAGACGACGAGGACAAGAATCCGTTTGCTCCGCAACCGGCGCCATCGCTACCGCCGGGGATGACTGGATCGGATACGAACGACCCGCGCTACAAGCTGTCGCCGGGAATGTATGACGCGGGTGAGGCGTCGATGGGTATCAAGCACCTCCTGCTGCTCAAGAAGCCCGACGCGTTTCAACTTGGATCCTCCGATCCCGATGATCCGAAAGTGCAGAAGACGCTGTCCCAACTCGGCGTAAGCGGCACCGCGAAAATGCCCAAGCCGCTGCAGTTGGTAATTGCCCAGCTCGCTTTCGGGAACTCAGACTTTGCGTTCAAGGGCAACTACCTGTTCCAGGGGAATTTCTATGGCGTGAATATCTTTGACATCTCAAAACCGGCAAACGCCGCGTTGTTGACGTCGTTGGTGTGCCCGGGCGGACAGGGCGATGTGTCCGTTTACAAAAACCTGCTGTTCATGTCCGTGGAGATGCCAAATGGACGATTGGATTGCGGCGCGCAGGGATTTCCGCCTGAGCCTCCGCCACCTACACCGGCACCTGGGGAAGAAAAAAAGCGTCGCTTGCCAGCTGCGCAAAAGGACCGTTTCCGCGGCGTGAGGATCTTCGACATTTCCGACATCAAGAATCCTAAGCAGGTGGCGGCGGTGCAGACTTGCCGCGGGTCGCATACGCATACTCTGGTAGAAGACCCAAGCGACAAAAACAACGTTTATATCTATGTGTCGGGCACATCGTTCGTGCGTCAGCCGGAAGAGCTTGCGGGATGCTCGGGTGAAACGCCGGAGAAGGATCCGAATACAGCGCTGTTTCGCATCGAAGTGATCAAGGTTCCGGTGGCTGCGCCGCAGGACGCGAAAGTGGTGTCGAGTCCTCGAGTATTTATTGATGCTCGGACAGGCGCGATGAACGGGTTGAACAACGGCGGCACCCACGGCAAGAACGGCAAAGAGGAAAAGCCGGAAGACACCAACCAGTGCCACGACATCACGGTATATTCGGCAATTGGATTGGCGGCGGGTGCGTGCTCCGGGAATGGAATTCTGCTCGACATCAAGGACCCAGTTCATCCCAAGCGCGTGGATGCAGTGAACGATCCCAACTACTCGTACTGGCATTCGGCTTCGTTCTCGAACGACGGGACGAAAGTTGTATTTACCGACGAGTGGGGGGGCGGACTGGGCGCGCGATGCCGTCCGAACGATCCAAACAAGTGGGGCGCGGATGCGCTCTTTCAACTGAAGGATGACAAGCTGTCCTTCGCCAGCTACTACAAGTTGCCGGCCGCGCAAGGCGACACGGAGAACTGTGTGGCGCACAACGGCTCGCTGGTTCCAGTCCCGGGCCGCGATATCGAAGTGCAGGCTTGGTACCAGGGTGGTATCTCCGTTGTGGACTTCACCGACGTGTCGCATCCTTTCGAGATTGCGTACTTCGACCGCGGGCCGATTGATCCGAACATGCTGGTGCTAGGCGGCGATTGGTCCGCCTATTGGTACAACGGCTACATTTACGGTTCGGAGATTGCCCGCGGACTGGACGTGTTTGAACTGACTGCGAGCAAGTTTCTGACGCAGAACGAAATCGACGCGGCGAAGACGGTTCACGTAGCCGAACTGAATGTGCAGAACCAGCAGAAGATCGAGTGGCCGAGGAAACTGGTCGTGGCGAAGGCCTATGTGGATCAACTGGAGCGGTCGCAGGCTCTGCCTGCGGACCAGATCGCAGCTCTGCGAGCGGCGATGGACAAAAACAAGCTGGGCAAATTGAAGAGCATGGCGCCGTCAGTGGAAAAGAGCGCTACATCTGCGAAAAGTCCAGCGGACGCGACGCGGTTGCATGCTTTGGCAGAGATTCTGAAGCACCCGTCAGCATAACCACATCGCGAAGTCTGCAGGTTCCGTTTAATCCGCCGCGCCAGGGATCCGCAATGGGATCCCTTAGCGCGCCAACCATAAGCGGCGCTCCCTGCCTTGCTACTCGGATAGCCGCCAATCCCAACCAAGCGCTCTTCCAAGGCATTCATCCTGCTAACGATGGTGCGGCCTCCTCGTCCATATAGCCAAGGGACAATCGCGCCTGCTGCACAACACAACCGGGTGGGCGCTAAGGGGAGATATCCGTGTTCTCACTCGCTCAGGACATCCGCTATGCACTCCGAATGTTGGTCAAGAGTCCCGGCTTTTCGATTGTTACGGTGCTGACTCTTGCCTTGGGGATTGGCGCCAACGTGGCGACCTTCAGTGTGGTGTACGCCGTTCTGCTGCGGCCGCTACCCTTCCCGGATCCCGAGCAGCTGGTGCGCGTCTTCGATGACCTACGTGGCACGAACGAGCAGGATGTAGGCATGTCCGCTCCGGAACTTTGGGATTTGCAAGATCGCTCCGGCGTCTTTCAGGAGATCTCGGCAGTGGCGCCAAGTAATTCGGCAGTCGCCGGGGGAGAGCGAACGGTCCGCGCTGAAAGTCTGCTCACTAGTGCTGACTACTTCACCCTGCTGGGCGCGAAGCCGCAACTTGGCCGCGTCTACACCCGGCAGGATGCCGTCCCGGGATTCATGGAGCCGGTTGTTATCAGCGACGGTTTTTGGCGCCGGAATTACGGTTCGGACCCGAATATCATCGGGCGCAAAATGCGCCTCGACAATGACCCGTACACGATCGTCGGGGTGATGCCGTCGGGCTTTCGTCATCCGGGCCCCACGCTGGACACGGATGTGGAAGTCTGGATCGCCGCGGGCTTCAACGCCATTCCGTTTCCGGTTCCAGCTGTGCGGGCGCAGAGAATGCTCCCTGGAGCTATTGCGCGCCTGAAACCCGGCCTGACTGTCGCGCAGGCGCAAGCGGAACTCGATGCCTACGTCTCGCAACTCACCATTGCGTATCCTACCGAATATCCCGCAGCTTCTTCGTGGGCAGTACGCCTTGTTCCGGTGAAAGAAGACCTGGTGGGACCGCAGAGGACGGAATTGTTCATCCTTTTCGGAGCGGTGGGATTTGTGTTGCTCATCGCTTGCGTCAATATTGCCAATCTTCTTCTGGCGCGTTCTTCCGGACGGCGGCGCGAGATTGCCATTCGATTGACGATGGGCGCGAGTCGCGCACGGCTGGCGCGCCAACTGTTGACCGAGAGCACGCTCTTGTCAGTCATTTCCGGTGTAGTTGCTTTGCTTACCGTTCTTCTGTTGAAAAATGCCATCGTGAGTCTCGCACCCGCGGATATTCCGCGGCTCAACGAGGTAGACGTCAGCGCCGGAGTGCTTTCTTTCGCTTTCGTGGTTTCGATTCTCACGGGCGTGCTCTTCGGACTGGCTCCGGCTCTTCAAGCGGCGAATCCTAATCAGATTGAAAATCTAAGGGAAGGCGGCCGCGGGTCCAGCGCCGGGAGACGTCATACCCGGCTTTCGCGCGTTCTTGTCGTTTCGGAGGTAGCGCTCTCGATTATTTTGCTCGCGGGCGCGGGACTTCTACTTCGAAGTTTCTGGCGAGTGCTCGAAGTGCATGCCGGATTCAATCCCAGCCATCTGACCACGGTACAAATCTGGATTCCGATATCCAACAATCCAGCAAATGATCCTTATAGCGTCGAGGAGAAGCGCGCCGACTTTCTTCTCGATATCTTTCGCCGCGTGTCCGCGCTTCCGGGCGTAGAGCAAGCATCGATTTCAGGGAACGACACTTTGCCTATGAACTCTGGTAGGAACTATTCTCAATTTTCGATTCAAGGGCGTGCAACGGAGTCAGCGCGCAACCCGATTGCGGACATTGCGGTGGTCGACACGAATTACTTTCGCACGATGGAAGTTCCTTTGATAACGGGTCGCAATTTCGTCACCTCCGATACGTACAAGACACAACCGGTGGCCGTGATCGACCAAACCCTCGCGCGCCAGTATTGGCAGGACAAGGATCCGCTCGGACAGCAGCTTAAGTTTGGATTTGGACGAGGTCTTCAGGGTGTCACGATTGTGGGAGTGGTTGGCGATATCAAGTCGGACGGTTTCGAGGCTCCTAGCGTTCCTCACATTTATGTTGCCTTGGGGCAGTTCGCGCCCGTCAATGCAGTGGTTTTTCTGCGGAGCAGAGGCGATGTGGAACATCTCGGGGAGGAAGTGCGCCGCGTGGTGGAAAGCGTCACTCCCAATGTTCCAGTGCACAGCATCAGCTCCATGGATCAGATCATCGCCAGATCGGTGGCTGACCGGCGCTTTGCTCTCGAGCTTCTGGGCGTTTTCGCGTTGGTAGCGCTGCTGCTCGCCGCCGTCGGAATCTACGGCGTGATGTCGTATTCCTTCAGCCAGCGCACACACGAAGTTGGAATTCGCATCGCCCTCGGCGCCCAGCGTTTGGATATTCTGCGCATGGCGTTAGGAGAAGGCATGCGGATTGTTATCATCGGGCTGGCTGCAGGTCTCATCGGAGCAGCGATGATGACGCGATTTTTCCGTTCCATGCTTTTCGGCGTTGCGCCAACCGACCCGACTACTTTCGTTTTGGTGTCAGCCATTCTTGCTGGCGTCGCGTTTTTCGCTTGCTACATTCCGGCAAAGCGCGCCACCCGCGTGGATCCTCTTGCCGCTCTGCGCGAAGAATGAAGCACTCTGACTGGGTTAGCAAAACTTCCATCCCGCGGGGCCTTTGGCAAACGTGCACGTCTCTGACAAAGACCGCCCTGCGATCATGTTCTTCGTTCGCGTGCAATCCGCGCTTCGTTATGTTAGAAGCCCAAGCGGGATGGGTTTGTCCGTTTCTACAACTGCTTCCGGTCTGACCGCGCGCCGCCGCATTTCCCGGCGCCTCTTGCCATTCCTCTTCACTCTTTTCGTGATTGCGTTTCTCGACCGCGTAAACGTCAGTTATGCCGCACTCGAAATGACGCACGATCTGAATTTCAGCAATCGGGTCTTCGGCTTTGGCTCGGGAATATTTTTTGTTGGCTACCTGCTATTCGAAATTCCAGGCTGCCTCATCGTCGAGCGCTGGAGCGCCCGCAAGTGGTTCGCGCGCATCATGGTCACCTGGGGACTCATCACCATCTTGATGGCGTTCATTCGAACGCCGATGCATTTCTACATCGTTCGCATCTTGCTGGGAGTCGCGGAAGCCGGTTTTTTCCCCGGCATTCTTGTCTACCTCACGCACTGGTTCCGTTCTGAGGACCGCGCGAAAGCGTGTGCGATGTTTATGATTGCGATTCCTGTCGCGAACATCGTCGGCTCGCCGCTCGGGGGCTGGCTGCTTGGCGTTCACTGGTTCGGCCTGCAGGGATGGCGTTGGCTATTTATCGTTGAAGGAATTCCCGCGATCGTATTTGGCGTCATCACGGTTTTTTACCTGACGGACTGGCCGCGCGAAGCGCGCTGGCTCTCGCCGGAGGAAGGCGATTGGATCACCGCCGAACTGGAACGGGAAGCGCTCGCGAAAAAAACTGCTCGCTCTTACAAAATATGGGAAGCTCTCCTGCAACCGACGGTCATTCAGTTGACGCTGATTTATTTCTTCGCGGTCAGCAGCATCTACTCCCTAACGATCTGGCTTCCCACTTTTCTCAAGCGCTCCTCCAACTTGTCTAATCTCTCCATCACCATGCTCTCGATTATTCCTTACGTCGTGGTCCTTCTCGCCATGATCTTCAACGGATGGCATTCCGACCGTACCAACGAGCGCCGCTGGCACACCGCCGTTCCCCTCATGCTCGGAGTCGTAGCGTTTTCTCTCCTCATCCTCGCCGGCTCGCATTTCTGGCTGGCGTTCGTCTGCATTGTTGTCGCATCCGCCGCCAACTCTTTTCTTCCTTCCTTCTGGCCTATTCCCTCTGTTTTTCTCAGCGAATCGGCAGCCGCCGCGTCCATCGGACTTATCAATTCGATCGGCAATCTCGGAAGTTTTGTGACTCCTTCCGTAATCGGCTATTTTCTCGACCGCACGCACTCGTTCACGCCGGGATTTCTTTACGTCATCTTTAGCTTGCTCGTCGCCATTGTTCTGGTTTTGACGCTACGCATGCGGCCGGCTGACCGCCCCGCATAACCGAAGCGATTCTGGCGCTGCTTATATTTTGATGCTGACGGCTATTCGTATCTCAAAACCACGATAGGATCGACACGAGTCGCGCGCCGTGCCGGAATATAGCAGGCCACAAAAGCCGCTCCGGCCAAAACGATCGCGGCCGCGCCGAATACGATTGGATCCGTTGCGCGCACTCCAAAGAGCAGGCTGGACAGCAACTGCGTAAGCACGAGCGAGACAATCACTCCGGCAACTATCCCGATCATTGTCATCCGCATGCCCTGCCCCACCACGAGCCGCAAAATATCCGCGGGCCGCGCCCCAAGCGCCACGCGAATCCCCATCTCCTGATTACGCGCACTCACGGTATAGGCTATCAGTCCATAAATCCCGATGGCTGCAAGCAGCAGAGCAAATCCCGCAAAGATTCCGACAAATTGCATTGTCAATTTCGGCTGGGCCACGGAAGCATCCACGACTTCTTCCATGCTGGAAATTCCTGAGACCGGAAGACTCGGATCGACTTCAGCAATCTTCGAGCGCACTGCGCGAACAAGAGATTGCGAGTTGGCTGCCGATCTCACAAGCAGCGTAGTATTGGGCCAGGGCACCTGCGCCATCGGCAGATACATCTCTTCCACATCGGCAGCGTTCAGAGTATTAAATTTCACATCAGCCGCCACGCCAACAATTTCCCGTTGCACCATGTCGCGAGAATTGGCGATATGCTTCCCGATCGGATTTTGCCCAAGGAAAAAATGTTTTGCCGCCGCCTCGTTGATCACTGCGACAGGCGATCCGCCGGCGATATCCTTTTCGTCGATAGTTCTTCCACTCAGAAGCGGCGTTCGAATGGTCTCGAAATACCCTGCGCTAACCTGCCGCACCGCACTCGTCGGATCTTTTCCGACTCCCTGGCAAATGAATCCTTCTGGGCAGACAAAAACATATCGTGCGCCACCGCCAAGCGGCAGATAGCTCGTGATCCCCGCCGCTTGCACTTCGGGCATGGACCTTATGTGCTCCAAAAGTTCGCGGTAGAACTGCGCCTGGAGTTCAGGCTTGGAGTACCGGCTGGGCGGAAGTGTCAACGGAAAAGCCGTAAGATTTTTCGGCGAGAATCCAGGATTCACCTGCATCAACCGCGCAAAACTCTGTATCAAGAGGCCCGCGCCAGTCATGAGCACTAGTGCGATCCCGATCTCAGCCACGACAAGCACGGCGCGGAAACGCCCGCGGCTGCCGCCCTCTGAAGAACCGCGGCCGCCCTCCTTTAGAATTTCATGAAGATCTTTCTTCGATGTTTGCAAAGCGGGAACCAATCCGAAAGCAATCCCCGTAATTACACAGAGAAGCAGCGAAAAAATCATCACCACGCCGTCGATTTTTGCTTCGCCAAGCCGTGGCACCGCGCCGGGACTGATCGAGCGCAGTGCGGGCATCAGTGCGGCAGCAAGAAAGACTCCAAGTGCTCCGCCGCATACAGAAAGCAAAATGCTTTCGCTCAACAGTTGGCGTACCAGCCGCCCGCCGGAGGCTCCAAGCGCCTTTCGAACGGCAATTTCCCTGTCGCGCGCTGTCGCGCGAGCAAGAAGAAGATTGGCAACATTCGCGCAGGCACTCAAAAGAACGAACCCTACAGCAGCCAGCAGCACCAGCAACGAAGGCCGCAGACCGCCTACAAGGCTTTCTTCGAGAGTTTGCGCAAGAATTCCGAATTTCGTGGCGTCCGCATTGCTGCCAAATTGTTGCTTATAGCTCGCGTTAATGGCGTCGAGTTCCGCACTGGCGCGCTGCAGAGTTTCGCCTGGCCGCAGCCTCGCGATCATATTGAAGTAACTCGCGCCGCCGCGAACCTGCGCGGGAGTCAGCAAAACCGTTTCGGAAGGTCGGGCCAGCCAAACATCCGGCTCCGGATATTGCAGTGGAAAACGAAAACTAGCGGGAAGTATTCCGACAATTGTCGCAGTTTTTCCGTCGAGCACCAGCGCCTTACCCAGCGCCGCGGGATCGCCCGCGAAATGGCTGTGCCAGAATCCGTCCGAAATCACCGCAACATCGGGGCCTCCATCCTGCTCTTCCTCGGGCAAGAAACCTCGCCCGTGGGAGGGAGAAATTCCCAATACGCGAAAGAAATCGATGGAAGCCCGCGCTCCATTCACAGCCTCCGGCTCTCGCTCGGTAACCAAACTAAGTGTGAGCGGATAGAAACCCGCCAGACTCTCAAGCGTTTTGCTTTGTTCCTGGATTTGTGTGTATTTCGTGAACGACATCAAAGCGCCGCCAGCCTTGGTGTTGAGGTCGTACTGCGTGAGGTTGATAATGCTCCCAGGCTCTTTGAAAGGGAGTGGCTGCAGCAACACGGTATTGATGACGCTGAATATCGCCGTGTTCGCTCCAATGCCCAGCGCCAG
>Ga0210388_10000396_pt1 | contig 36366 bp, 34 predicted proteins | sample IncBWC19OmetaG_FD_155485 | JGI IMG/M metagenome (GOLD analysis project Ga0210388, IMG submission 155485) | Forest soil microbial communities from Barre Woods Harvard Forest LTER site, Petersham, Massachusetts, United States - Inc-BW-C-19-O ...
TTGCTGGGGACGGACGGACTGGGACGTGATCTCTTTACTCGTATCGTTTATGGAACTCGCGTTTCGTTGCTGCTGGCGCCTGCTGCGGCTCTCCTCGCAACCATCCTTGCCGTCGTCCTCGGTGGAATTGCGGGACTCCGTGGAGGCTGGCTCGAAAAAATCATCCTTGCGTCCACCGATCTATCCATGTCGCTCCCACTGCTTTTCGTGCTGATTGCCCTGCGCGCCCTGTTGCCTCTCGATGTTTCACCCATTCTCTCTGTTGTCGCCACGTTCGTGGTTCTGGGCCTTCTCGGTTGGCCTGCGTCGCTGCGTGTCGTCTGGGCCGCCGCCAAAAATTTGCGGGACTCGGACCACATCCTGCTCGCCCAAGCTCTCGGCTACAGGCGCTCGCAATTATTGTTACGTCAAATAATTCCCTGCCTCCGCCCGATTTTTCTGGCTCAATTCTGGATTTCAATCCCGCTTTTTATCCTCACGGAAGCCACGCTGAGCATGCTGGGTCTTGGGGTGATGGAACCACTTCCATCCTGGGGCAATTTGTTGCGCGGCTCCGAGGATTTCTCTGCAATGGCTGCCAACCCCTGGCGGCTCGTTCCATTAGTTGTACTGGTCCTCACCGTAATCTGTTTCCAGTTCGTTTTTCAGAGTTCGGAGGAACTTGCCTGATGCGCTTTTGTCGACGATCTACCCTTTTGGGGCTCTCTCTTTGCACACTCGCATTTTCGGCACCTTCAGGACTCGCCCAGTCCGGCGCCGAATTGCATTTTTGCCTCCACGGCGAACCCAAAACATTCGACCCAATTCTGGTGGATGATGAAGCCTCGGAAAACGTTCGATATTTGACGGGTGGCGTCCTGATTCGCGTCAACCGGCAGACCCAGGCTCTCGAACCCGCGCTCGCGCAATCCTGGAAGGTCTCGCCCGACGGCCGCAAAATCACGTTCCATCTACGCAAAGGCCTTTATTTTTCCGACGGCACTCCTTTCTCATCCGAAGATGTGGCCTACACCATGAAGCTCCTGATGGATCCGCAAATCAACTCGGCCACAGGCGATGCCTTTCGAACCGCAAAAGGTGCTTCTATCGACGTTCAGACTCCCTCTCCAGATGTCGCCGTCATTTCGTTTCCAACTTTAGTCGCCGGCCTCGAACGCCTCTTCGATCAGGTCGCCATTGTTTCGTCTAAGTCTCCGAAAAAAGAGATGAGCGTCCTCGGCCCCTACTATGTCTCCGAATATGTCGCCGGTTCTCACGTTCTTCTTCGTCGCAACCCCAATTATTGGAAGCACGACTCCGAAGGCCATCCGCTTCCCTACATCGAGACAGTTCGCCTCGATATTCAAAGAAACCGCGACATCGAACTGATGCGCTTTCGTCGCGGCGAACTTCAGTTAATTAACCGCCTCGATGCCGAACAATTCGACCGCCTTCAAAAAGATTCACCCGGTGCCGCCAAAAATGCTGGCGCCGGCTTCGATGGCGAAGAACTCTGGTTCAATCAAACCGCCGATTCTGCGCTGCCCGATTACAAAAAGAAATGGTTCCAAGCGACGGCATTCCGCCAAGCCATTTCTCTGTCCATCAACCGCGCTGATCTTGCGCGAGTCGTGTTCGACGGGTACGCCACGCCAGCCTACGGCCCCGTCTCCCCGTCCAACCATTTCTGGTTCAATGCTGGGCTTTTAGCTCCCAAGCACGATCCCCAAGCTGCGCTTCAGTCTCTCTCGCGGGCAGGATTTCGATTCGAAAATGGCAGTCTGAAGGATAGCGACGGTCACGCCGTTGCATTTACGGTGATCACCAATTCCGGGAACACCGCACGCGAAAAAATGGCCACGATGATTCAGCAGGACCTCTCAGAAATCGGAATTACTCTGAAAGTCGTCACCCTGGATTTTCCTTCGCTGATCGAACGGATAACGCACACTTTTGAATATGACGCCTGTCTTCTTGGCCTGGTGAACACCGATCTCGATCCCAACGGTCAAATGACTGTATGGCTGAGCTCCGGTGAAGACCATCAGTGGAACCCCAGCCAAAAAACTCCGGCGACCCCTTGGGAAGCGGAGATTGATAAGCTCATGCAAGAACAAGCGTCCACTCCGGACGAGAAACTTCGCAAAGCTAAATTCGATCGGGTCCAGCAAATCGTCGCCGAACAACAGCCATTCATCTACCTAATTAACAAAAACGCACTATCAGCCGTATCACCAGACCTCGTTGGCGCGTCTCCCGTCGCGCTAAATCCTCAGGCCTTCTGGAATATCGAAACGCTTCGCCTTAAACCCGCCACAGACATGGGGGCGAGCAAGTGATTTTGCAAGATCTGCTCCTAGACGCCGATCTCTCGGTAGACTACCGCAACAAAACCGGTGTCCTCCGAAACATTTCCTTGCGCATCCAGCGCCAGGAAATCCTCGGATTGGTGGGGCAGAGTGGCTCTGGCAAAAGCACACTGGCGCTCGCGTTGATGGGGCTTCTTCCACTCAAGGGCGGCGAAGCTAAAGGCGAGGTTATATTCCGAAGCAAAGATCTTCTGAAAAGTTCAGAGAAAGAGCTGAGAACAATTCGCGGCAAAGAAATCAGCATCGTGCTGCAAAGTCCCCTTGCAGCCCTGAATCCTGCTCTCTCTATTGGATCCCAGTTGAACGAAGCTTGGAAGGCCCATGAGCGAGGAAAAGATGTGCAGGGTTTGGCGGCGATCCAGTCCGCTCTAGAGAGCGTAAGCCTGCCGCACGACAAAGAATTCCTCCGCCGACGGCCCTCTCAGCTAAGCGTTGGTCAAGGGCAGCGCGTTTGTATCGCCATGGCTGTACTCCATCGTCCGGCGCTTCTTCTCGCTGACGAAGCGACCAGCGCCCTCGATCCAATAACGCAATCCGAAATCCTGAATTTGTTTGCGCGCCTGAACCGCGAGATTGGCACCGCTATCCTCTATATTTCCCACGACCTTCTGTCAGTCGCCGCTCTCTGTCATCGCATCTGCATTCTTCATGAAGGCAAGATAGTGGAATGCGGCACGCCGGACGCCATTTTCTATTCGCCACAACATGAATACACGCGCAGACTCGTTGCCGCCCTGCCCGGCGCACCCACACGGATAAATTCAAGCGACAGGAAAATGCAAGACGCCGAGAGTCCTCTCCTCGCTATACCTCGTTACTGAAACCGCGCCGTCAGGACAGCGCTTCGGCCGCGGGAGGCGCGGGGCGCGGGCGCTTGCGTTTCCATTCGTAATCTTTGCGCAGGCGCGACTGGTGCTTCTTGAGTTGCGATTCCATTTCGCTGAAAGCTTGCTTGCAACTGGCGCGCACATTTTGGCCCGTTCCGGTTGCGTGCAGCGTCCCCGTAGGCAAGGCCAAATTCAAGGAGAATGAAGACTCTTCGCGATGCGCATTTTTTGAAAAGACGCCGTGCAATAACACTAAATCAGGTTCATAGCTCTTCAAAATACGATTCAACTTGCTCGCATAACGCGCGACTTCTACCTCCGCTGGCTTGTGCGGCTCGACATTCTTGTAGCTGATGGAAAGTTTCATGGATGCACCTGTAGGAGTAGTTGCAGAAAAGGCGGGCGACGCGGAATGATTTCTTCCACCGCATCATGATTTCAGCATACCAGCGCGATTTGCCATCGGCAATTGTACCGAGACAATTTGTGTCATAGGCACACTTATCCGTCATGTTCAAATTCGCACTGCGTTGACAGCTGCGCCTCCTCCGTGTTTTGGTAGCACAGGCACTCCTGCCTGTGCGGTTTTGCGGATATCGAGAACTGCACAAAGCCAAGAGTGGCTGTGCCAGACAAATTTGCACAGGAACCAGGAATGGGCACAGCATTCTGTGCTCCTACAAGAACACTCCAACCATGCCTCCCCCGAAAAAATCCTCCTCCGCTTCCCTCATCCCCACCTCAAACCCCATCATTCGCGTGGGCCCAGCTGGCTGGTCTTATCCAGACTGGTTCGGCTACGTCTATCCAAATCGGCGCGGCAAAGGTTTTCATGAAGCTACCTACCTCGCCGAATTCTTTGACACCATCGAGATCAACACATCCTTCTACAATCCCATCCGGCCAGACCACGCCGCCCAGTGGATCGACCGCGTCGCCGGCAACCCACGATTCGTTTTCACCGCCAAACTCTGGCAAAGGTTCACGCACGAGACAACTGGTAAGAATGCAGACCCAGCAAATTCGGGCGGCGCTGTGCCATCCGCCATAGTCGCTGCCACGAAGGAAGACGAGCGCGCCGTTCGCGCCGGATTCGACGTTCTGCGGGCCGCAGGCAAATTCAGCGCGGTGCTGCTGCAATTCCCTTTTTCGTTCCATCGCACACCCGAAACCGTCGCGCAACTTTCGGCGCTTTTGAAACGCTTCGGCGATTACCCTCTGGTCGTCGAAGTGCGCCATGCTTCCTGGCAGACCCCGGAAACTTTTGCTCTGCTCGCAGAATCGAACGCTGGATTCTGCAACATCGATCAGCCTGTGATTGGACGCTCGATCGAACCGAGCGCCGAAACTACGTCCCCCATAGGCTACGTCCGCCTTCACGGCCGCCGCTACGACACCTGGTTCAGCGATGATCCTGCCGTCCCTTCTCACGAGCGCTACAACTATCTTTACTCCACAGAGGAGCTCGCGCCGTGGGCCAAGCGCGTCGCCAAAGTCGCCGAGCGCTCCCGCGAAGTCTTCGTGATCACTAACAACCACTATCAGGGAAAAGGTGTCGTCAACGCGCTCCAATTGATCAGCATCCTGAAACGCTCCAAAGTGAAAGTCCCCGAGCCTTTGCGCGTGCAGTATCCCGAGTTGGAAGCGATTGCCGATTCCCCGCCCGCCGAGCCGAGTTTGTTTCCGATAAGCAAAAAGTGAATAGAGAAAAGTGAGTAGTGTGAAGCAAGTAGGGAGAGGGCCCCAAGAATCCGATCGCCTCAAAAAAGAACATGAATCCACCTGTGCAAGAAGAGACAGTTATTCTTCCGAGTGCTCGTTATGGTTAAACACGGATAGGAGGTGTTCATGCCAAACTTGACCGAACCTGAGAAACCTGCGTTAACACTACGAGGAACGGTGGACAAAATCCTTCCGGCGACTCACATTGGGCCCGAGAAGGCACAAATTTCAGTTAGTGATGCCGAGCACCTTTATAAGGAGATTCGTGTCCCGAATATTTTGCAAGACGAGAATGGAAATAAAGTAGGGTTGAAACTGGGCGCTCATGTCGAAGTCACAATCGAAGCGGAGAAGGACGCAACCGTACCTAAGAATAGACCTGAATAATATTTGATGGGGCGGAAGCACTGGATTCTACCGATATACCTCCTCGATTGTCCTTCAAAGTTCATCTGCTCTTGGTCTCATAGCTGCTTGAACAGTCTCACCAGCCATAAAGTTAGGACGATTTTTGCAGTTTTGGGACGACTATCGATATGCTGTGACCCGTCTTCTGGCTAAAGATGAGGTATTCGCCAGGAACAGATTTTCCAATTTCGTGCACGCGCACTTTGGCGAGATCGAGCGTCGATGCTGCTTCCAACCAGAGCGGTTGGCTATCCTCTAAAACCCGGAAGATATCGAATGGTGGAATCAACACCGAGTCTCCATGTCAGACGCCCTGCAATCTAGAGCCTGTACGCTTAACTTGAAATGAGCGTTAAGTACCGAGCCGCAGAGATTTGATTCTTCTACCTCAGGTCAATCTCTCCATTGAACTGCTGAATAATCTGATAGCACTCGCAGGCGCACTTCTCGAGTTCCTTGCGATTCAAAATTTGTACGGAACCCCGTGTGTAGTCGATGATCTCCTTCCTTTGCAAATTTGCAGCTGCCACGCTCACGCTCGGCCTATCAGTTCCAAGCATGGTGGCAAGAAAGTCGTGGGTCATTGCAATGCAGCCTTGATCCACTCTGTCCTGCGCGAGGAGCAACCAACGCGCAAGCCGGCGTTCGATGTCGTGCAAGCGATTGCATGCCGCGGTCTGCGAAATCTGCATCGCTAATACAACGGAATAGCGGCCCAACAAATCCTGCAAAACGGGCGAGGAACGAAGTGCGCGCCGAAATGGATTCACTTTCATTCTGAAACCGTCTCCGGCGATCTGCACAACTTCCCGTATGGGACTCTTCAGCAAGCCAAAGATGGAGGGCACCCCGGCGATCCCTTCCCGCCCTAGAACAGCAACCTCGACCGTCTTGCGGTCCGCCATGACAATGACCAGAGAAATCAGCCCGCTATTCAGGAAATATACAAACTCAAACTTTTTGTTCGGCTCGTAGAGAATTCGATGGTGTGGCAGGCGGAGAAATTCGAGCCCTGGCCGTATGGCGCGATATTCATTATCGGGTATCGCCAACAAGATTCGGTTGCTGACGGGTTTTCCTTGAGGGTTGGTGCGCTCTCCGGGCTGGACAACTCTGAAATTTCTCTTGAGCATGCCTGTCTTTCTTTGGGAATTTGATTGCAAGAGCGCGAGCCAGAAGCCGAACCAAAAAGACCACCATTGGTTATACGCTCTTTGCTTATTTCAACCCCCTATGTAGGTTACCCGACAAACGATTCATGCGAATCGTTGTGATTGCCTGGGAGAGTTTGTAACGGGCGCGTAACGTCCGCAAACTCATAAGACGCTCCGGGGGATCATAGAATGTCGGAAATTATATATGCGCATTCATAACCAAGAGTCCTTCTAAACATTTTAGAAATACTTTATTTGGATTTGAGAAGTGCGCGTACTCTCATTCGATCCTCAGGCCGTCGCTAGAATGTGTTCGCACGTAGGCCCCTCGGCTCCGCTGTCATTTGTCTGATTGCGGCTGCATTTCTGTGCATACGAATCGGTGCGAATTCCTCGGAGAACTCGGAGGTCTCACTATCCACCGAGGAGCACATCAACGCCTCGGGATGGTGGCCAACAAAAGGCAGTGCGGCGCGAACGGACTTCGTCGGGACGGCCGAATGCGCGAAATGCCACGAACAGATCGCCGCCACGCAGCTCGCGACTCCGATGGCACAAGCCTCCACGCGAGCGGTTAATTCGGAAATCCTTCGCGCGCACAGCGATCTCTCCTCCCAACAAGCCGCGTATCACTACGAGCTTTCCGCGAATCGCGAAGCGGTAAATTTCTCGGTAAGCGACGGCGCCAGTTCCCTTTCGGCTAGAGTTGGTTGGGCGTTCGGGCTGGGGCACAAGGGGCAGACGTACATCTATGAGCGCGAGGGCGAGTTCTACGAAAGCCAACTGAGTTTCTACAAAACGCTGCAGGGCCTCGATCTTACTACGGGTCACATCGACCACACGGATGATCTAAAATCCGCGATGGGCCGGTGGATGAGTGCCGACGAAGCCCGCCGGTGCTTCGGTTGCCACACAACGGCGTCGAGTGTCGGTGGCCACTTGGATACATCGCATCTGACGCCGGGCGTCCAGTGCGAGTCGTGCCACGGCCCCGGCGCTCAGCATGTAGCGGCGATGAAATCGGGAAATATCGAAGCCGGGCGGCAGGCCATACTTAATCCGCGACGGCTCGATGCGGTGGCTTCGGTGGACTTCTGCGGCGCGTGCCATCGGACGTGGGCCGACGTGATTCTGAACAGTGCTCCCGAAACGCATAACGTAATGAACGTCCGATTCCAGCCGTACCGTCTGGAAAACAGCAAATGCTGGCTAAAGACCAAAGGCGATGCGCGCCTGACTTGTATCGCATGCCACAACCCTCACGAACAACTGGTGCAGGATGTAAGCGCCTACGACAAGCAGTGTGTCGCCTGCCACACAACCAGCGCCCCAACGAACGCGAGGGTTGCACATTCCACAGCGAGCAATCTCCCTGGCCAACGGTGCCCCATATCGACCAAGAATTGCGTAACCTGCCACATGCCTCAAATCGATGTACCTAGCGTCCACGCAACCTTTTTCGATCATCGCATCCGAGTCGTCCGCCCCAACGCGCCCTATCCGATGTAAGCTCCGACGGCCGAGGCCGATCTCGTCAAGAAAGGTGTGCTTATCCTGGAGGGGAACGTCGGGTGTAGACTGAGTGCCTATGAACACACTTCTCAAAGTGACGCTTATTGCTTTTGCGATTGGATTGGCGATTCTGTGTTGCTCTGCTCCGTGGACTACGACGCCGGCCGGAAGCGACGCGGCACACAACTCGCTGGGGTATGCGGCGATTTGGTCACACCAGTTTGCGGAAGTGCCGGGGGCCCGGGTGGACATGGGTGCGTTTGCGATGCTGGCCGCAGTGGTAGCGTTTTTCGCGATTGTGATTGGCGCGTCGGCGTACTTTTTTCGGAACAAGCGCGGCGCGGAACGAGAGGACGTTTGAACATCCGGAATACATCGAAGACCCACCCTCCCAAAACGAGGAGGGGCACCCTACGGAAAAGGACGAAAGCTTCTCAGCGAGTGAAAGATGTTCCACCATTCACCCGCGTCATCGGCATAAGCCGAATCTGTTCTGCATCGTACGAACCTGAGCGACTCCCCTCCCTGCGTGCGCGATGATAGGCGGCGTGAACGCCACTCGCTCGGAGGAGACGATGAGTACAACGGTAGCGACCTTTTCCATGCATGAATCGAAGGCAGTGCTGGCCATTTTCGTGGGCGGGCTGATTGCCGGAGCGCTGGATCTGACTTCGGCGTTTATTACTTTTGGTTGGGGAGTGCCGCGCGCGATTGCCGGAGGATTGCTCGGGCGGTCGGCCCTGCAAGGCGGTGCGGGGACGTATGTGCTTGGCGTGCTACTGCACTTTTTTATTGCATGCTCCGCGGCGGCGATTTATTACGCGGCGAGCCGCAGGCTGGAGTTCATGACGGAGCATGCGGTGGTGTGCGGAATGTTCTATGGGATTGCCATTTTTCTGGTGATGAACCTGGTGGTGCTGCCACTTTCGGCGTTGCATGTACGAGGGCCGTTCCAGCTCCGGGGACTCATTCAGGGGGTGCTGGTTCACATGACTATTATCGGTCTGCCGATTTCGCTGAGTGTGAAGCGATTCTCGAAATAAAAAAGGCAGGCGAACTACTTCAGGATGTCGTTGTAAGAGTGGCGAGCCCAACCGAGGTAATGCGGGTTGGAGCGATTGGCGTCGTCGAGTGCTTTGAGCATTTCTGGAAGATGGTCGAGATAATCGGGTGTGCGCAGCGCGATCGCCATTTTGGCTAGATTGGACCCGCTTAGGCCCTCGTAGGTCATATTGAGAAATTTCTGACTGTTGCTGACGGCTTTTTCTGCTTGCTGGGCTGGCGTGTCACCGTCGCCGGGGCTGCTCAGCTCGTACATCATCAGAGTGACGCGGGGGACGGCGGAGAGCAGCATTTTTCGCTGGCTAGCATCGCCCTTGAGAAGCTTGTTCTGGATGTCAGCGTTGACGGTTAGGCCAGCAGGCTCAGCCACTCCGCGGACAGCGCGAAAAGCATCGGCGAGGCCGGGCAAGAAACGGAGATTGCCCGGGCCTTTGTTTTCGGGGCGCTGCTGCGGCTCGACGTCGAGGTGAATGCCGTCAAAGCGCTCGGCGCGATGTTTCTGATTGAACTCCACAATGCTCTGAACTTTTTGGACTAAAGAATCTCGGTGCTTCCCGAGCTCGTCGGCATCGGTGCTAGAAAGCAAAGCTTCCACGCGAATATTGGAACGATGGAGCTCGGCGATGAGGTGAACGAGTTGGCTTTCCTCAGAGGCTTCGGTGCGTGGAGAGATGGAGACGTAGACTTCGTTAATGCCTTGAGATTTGCAGAAATCGCGGAGGGACTCAGCAGCGTGAGGCGCCGCGAGGACAGTGGGGCTCTTCCAGACCCAGAGGCCATGGATCAGTGTGGAAGATGTTTGCGCAGAAGCGGGAAGAGAGAATGCAGCGAATGGGAGCGCGAAGAACACGAAGCTGCGAATGAGGAGAGAACGAATCACGATGACGGAGGTTGATTGGCGCATAAGAACTCGCTCCTGCGATGCGGAACTCGCTTCATGAAATGAAGAGTCGAATATACACTGAGGCAAATGCAAGAGGTACGTCGAGAGCCAAGCGCGAACAGACGATGGCAGGGTGGAACTTTTTGGAACTGGGGACGTAGTATTGAGCAGGGGTAGTGTGGCAGGAGGGCAAAATCATGTACTGCGACGGCTGCGGGACACCTTTCAACTCCGGGACAATTTATTGTAGCTCGTGCGGGAAGCGACTGATGGCGGCGCCAATGCCACAGGCCGCGCCAATGGCGGCGGCTCCAGCGGCAGCGACGGCCGCTGGAGATGGCCGAGTCCGCCGAAACATCAATATTGTGGCGGCATTCTGGCTGGCGAACGGTATTTTGCGGTTGATGGGGCTTGGGTGGTTGATGATTTTTCGTCGTTTGTTTTTTGACGGTGGATGGGGCTGGCCGCTGGTGAATTGGGAACCGGGACTCCAATCCTTGATTCGAGGCGGTCTGTTTTCTGGAGGAGTCTTTCTTGGGTTCTTTGGATTGATTCATTTGTTGCTGGCTTGGGGACTCTTTGAACGGCAGCCGTGGGCTCGAATCTTGGGGATCGTGGTTGGTTTTCTGGCGCTGCTGCGATTTCCGTTTGGGACGGCGTTGGGAATTTATACTTTGTGGGTGCTTTTACCGGAGAATTCGGGGCGGGAGTATGACGCGATGGCGGGAGTTGGCGGGCGTGTGAATGCGGCGAGGTATACCGCGTGAGGTTTTTTCGGCGGAGTTGACGTTTGGTTGGCGCGGAGTTTAGTTGTGCGAATAAGATAGGAAGAAAAGCAAAGGAAGAGAAACGCAGATCCCTCGCTCCGCTCGAGATAATACCAACCGAGACAGCATTGACGTCACAGAAAGAGGGACGGGCTAAAGCCCGCCCCTACACAGAGCAATTTCCTGCTTAGGCTTACATACCTCCCCAGAAAATGGCGTTGAAGAGGAGTTGGAAAGTGCCTTCGGTTTGGGCGCGGTGTTGGACGCGGAAGCCGAACATTACGATTTTGCCCTTGCCGCGCGTGAAGGCGACGGCGGCAGCTTTGCGTTGGAGGCGTTCGGCACCGTGGGCGTAACCGGAGACCAGGATGTCTTTGGCGTCGTCGGGATACCAGGCGATCACGGTGCGCTGGATATCGGGAGGCGGAGCGGAAGTTTGGAAGGCGATGGGCGAATCGACGAAAGCGGCGATTTCATGCGGTATGCCGGCTCCGACGGGATGATTAGTGTCAACGTAAACGCGGAGGAGCGAGCCTGGGATATTGAAATCGGAGGCAGCCGCGGATGCTGCGCCGCCGCGGCCTCCCGCTCCGCCAGCGGCTAGCGCGTTGCGAACCGGTAGATTAAATTCTTCGCCGTAGATTACGTCGGAGGCGTTGGCTAGCGTGATGAGCGTTCCGCCTTTGTCGACGAAATCGCGCAGTGCGTGGAGGCCTTCTTTACCGATGCCGCCGGTGTATTCGGGCGGCATCTCTTCGAAGTAGCCGCCTCGGCTTTCTTTGCCATCGACGATTACTTCACGGGTGGAGTCGGGGAGAATAATCACGTCGTAGGAATTGTTGAGATTGCCTGCTTTGACTTCCTTATTTTCGATATTTTTTAGCTTGAAGCCGTATTGCTCGAGGAGGAAGCGCGTCCAGCCTTCATCGTGCGAGGGGATGTAGGGTTTGTAGAGACCGACGCGGGGTTGTTTGAGTTGCGTGGCTCCTTGCGGAAGATCGGCGCGAGACTGCAGCTGCAAATGGAATTTTTCGGCATTGGCGGCTAACTGCGCGTTCGCGGCGAAAATAAATTCGGGAGTTTCGTTTGGTTTTTGAGAGAGGAAGACTTGCCCACCAGCGGCTTGCATGGCGTTGGCCAGGGCAAAGACATTGTTCTGGTGATCGGCGATGGAAAAATATTTGCCGGTGCCGGCGAGTGCTCCTGTTGGCCACGTCACGGTCTCGAGTTTCAGCGAAGAGTTTTGGACGTCAGGTGTGATGCTGACGCGTTCCGCTTTGACGCCCATCATTAGTGGCAGCGACCAAGCAGCGACGTCGTAAGGTTCGAGAATGCCACTGTTGGGCGCGGGACGGACTTCGGGATAGCGCTGGATGCCCATCATTTCGTCTACAAAGCGACCATAGGGTTGCGCGGTGGGGATAAGGAAAAGTTTCTTGTCAGCGTGCCAGCGGACTTCAACGCCGTGTTCGAGAAGCAGCGCGGCGAGACGAGTCGCAACGACGGGATCGCGCTGGCCCTCGAGCGGTATGCGCCAGTAGACGGCGGGATCGGCGGTTTGCACGGCTTGCGTGGCCATGGTGGCGACGCCGCGGAGAAGTTCCTGGCGATACTTGCTGACGGTTTCGAGCGCCGCGCCGGAAACGAGTAGCTCGTAGTCCATGATGTCGCGCAAACGCCAGACGCCGCCGGGCCAGGGATTTGGGAAATTGATTTGTTGCTCGTAAGTCACGAGACCTTTGCCGCCTCCCTGAAGTTCCGTGGATTCAATTTCGATAGGCGTGGCGATGCGGGCGGAGGCAACTTCGGTTAGCACGCCGTACATGTTTTTCCACCAGCCGGTGTTGCGCGTGCCACCGGGCCAATACGCATCGAAGGAGTAACCAAAAATTACGCCGGACTTCCCTGCTTCTTCCAGGCGCCAGCCCATCGCTGCGCCCATAAGATTGTTACCGCGATGAACGAGCGGATTGACGAGTTTAGCAACGGGATCGGCGTTTGGTGGGATGTAGATGCGTGGACCGTTTTCGCCCATTTGATGTTCGTCTAGCCAGAATTGCGGAAACCACTCGTGATAGACCATACGGTTAACGTTTTTGGTTTCGATTTGCGTGAGCATGAACCAGTCGCGGTTGTCGTCGTGGCCCACATAATGATGGTAGAGGTAGGGCATCTCGCCGCCCTCATATTTGGTGCCGAGATATTTTCTGTACCATTCGGTGACCATGATTTCACCGTCGGGATTGAGTGAAGGCACCAGGAGAACTATGGAATCGCTGAGGCGACGGAGAATTTCGGGATCTTGCGAAGTCGCGAGGTTGTAAGCCCACTCCATGGACATTTGGCTCGAGCCGATTTCCGTGGAGTGGATATTGCAGGTAAGTAGGAAGATGGTTTTGCCGTCGTGAGCGAGCTGATCGATTTGCTGCGAGGTGAGGCCTCGGGGGTCGGCGAGTTTGCGCGCGATTTCCTTGTACTTTGCTTTGTTGGCGAGATTTTCCGGCGTGGAAATGACAGCCATGAACATGTCTTCGCCCAGAGTCGTCTTGCCGAGAACCTGGATTTCCACTCGCGGAGAGGCTGCGGCGAGCGCCTTAAAGAAGGAAGCGATCTGGCGATAGTCGGCGAGCTTGCGGTCGGCGCCAACTTCAAATCCCAAAAATCCGCTTGGTGTGGGAACCGTGCCACTCTTTTCTTTCTGCTGGGCTTGCGCAAACGAGGACAGCACAAGAATCAACACACCGGCGAGAAGACTTCGCAGTTTCAACATCATCAGCTCCTTTGGAAGAGGAAAAGCGTAACAGTATGCACCCGGCAGGCAGTTTTTGCGAGTTGAAGGGCGGCTGGTAGTGGGTCAGGTTCGGAAAGACAGGAAGTGATTTGCGCCACTATTTCCAGCCTCGGCACACCTGACAATTGCTCTGTTGTGCGCACCGGTCAGGATTTGGCTCGCGACTGCATGGCCATCGCCACGAGGGCGCCCATGAGGAGTGCAGGGCACAGTTGGCCAACAACAGCCTCACTCAGGGTGAGCGAGCGGGCAAGGGGATGCACCGGAGCGATGTCGCTGCCCAAGCTGGTAAGTACCCCAAAACTAAAATAGGTGAGCTTCGACGTGAGTTGGTCGAGATCCGTCGGCGCGCGGACGAACATGATAGAGCCAGGGTAACGTTGCTCCACAAACTCGTAGGCAGATGCCCAGGCCATTCCGAGAAGTAAATAGACAGACACGCCGCCCTGAATGCGACTCCAAGTAATGGGGCCTTTGCGAAACATGACGAGTAAGACGATGCGGACATAAAGAAGCAGCGTCACGGTGGAGAGAATACTTCCGAACTGATGAAGAAACGGAGTCGGGTGGAGGCGGCCAGCTCCTAAGATCGCCGCGTCTGCAATGACAATGAAAACAACCAAGAGAGTGGCAATGCGACTCTGGTTTACGGCCAGAGATCCGGAAATCATCAGAGTCACCATAACGACGTCAAAGAAGAGGCGGCCGGGAAGGCCTGCTTCTCGAAGCGGAGTGATGACAAAGATGAGCACGACGAGAGAGATGGTTATGAGAGTCAGGCCGAGGTCGCCAGACCAGAACTCGCTCATGTACAAGTCGAGAACTGAGTTTCGGGCCGGATGCGAGTCATTGGCCATGAAGGGAACCTCCGAGAGATTGCCAGTTTGCGGACGAACGAAAGTATAGTCGGGAGGGCGTGCGAGCCAAGAGGAAATTTGTTTCGTGTAGAGCGGGGAAGAAAGTGAACCTGGTTGCGCGACTCCGCAGCGGTCACAAAGAAGAGTCCGCGCGGCAACGGACTGGTTTAACGGCACGACCCAGTGCGACGTTAAACCAGAGCAGCAAGGCCAGCCGATCCGCGTAGGGCGATCTGAAAAGATTTATTTGGGGGCAGCGGGGTTGGCAGAATTATGGGCGACCGTTTGATCCTGTACAGTCGCTGCGGAAGTCACGAAGATTTCGTCGGGAGCAGAAGAGAGACGATAGGTAAGCTTAGCGTGCTGGCCTTCCATGTCTCGCAGAGCGGCGGGGTTGGAAACCTTTAAAGTCTTATGATCCTTGTCACAGACGAAAGTCTCGCGGTCCTGGCTGATAGTGCCAGTAGCGGTGAGGGGCTTCTTGGAATGACCGTCGTCCTGAGCAACAACGGGAATTGCTGCAAGGAAGAGCACGGAAAGAAATAGCAGAATGCACTTCATCATGTTTGATCCTCCTGATTTTCTTGCCAGGGCCGTTTGATAGCTGCTTGGAAAGGTCCGCGGAGCCAATAAAGGAACTACGCGCGGGAGTAGTGTGGAAGGGAAAGGAGGAGAAGGCCAACGCAACGTTTGCATCGGCAATATCGCCAAAACGTATTCTTCCTGAAGTGCCGAGCAAAGCCACAGAGCAATCGCCCAATTCGCTGGACCGAAAATCCAGCCGTATTAAGCGGTCCCCTAACTAAGCGCAAACTATTTCTTGAAAAGATCCTCGAAGGCCTGGCGGGCATCGTTGGTGCGCGGCGGGGGAGCAACGGCAGAGGCGGCCACTTGAGCGGGCTGTGCGTAGGAGGTGGGAGCAGTGTCCTTTTCAATGGTCATACGAAACTCGTAAAACTTGCAGTCGTTCTTTGTGTCCTTGGGAGTGATGCGTTCGGGGATGGGTTGCGTGCACTCGAACTGGGCGCCGGAATCGAAGAAGCGGCACTGCTTGCAACTGTGGAGTTCAAATTGGCACTTGGGACATTGGCCGTTAGGGTCGAAGCCGGCGGTGAGGACGGCACCGCAGTTGGAACAGCGTCCGCGCGTGACAGTGCCGACCATCCGTGGCGTGCGCGGCCCGAACTGATCGGCGCGCGGACCGCCTTGCGGCGGCTTGCGGTCGTGCTTTTCTTTTTTGTCGCCTTTTTCCGTGTCGCGGTAGCCGCGATGACCGTACTTTCGATCCACAAACGCCTCCGTCCGGACGCAATGCCGGACTGTGACTATGACTGTCTAGACTTCCGCGCTGATGCGCACTTTGACCTTGGTATGTATCAGACCGGATTGTTACACTCGGCCCACAGCGCAATCGTTACCCAGAGGATCAGAACAGGATTGGCTACGTCCAAGCAGGAGATGCTGCATCTATGTTTTTAGTCCTCTGGGAGTTCGATGTCAAGCCAGGATGTGACGAACGCTTTGAAAGCGTATATGGGCCTGATGGAGATTGGGCTCAGTTGTTCCGTCGTGACCCTGCGTACCAGCGAACTCTCCTGCTGCGCGATCCCTTTCGTGACCGCACTTACGTAACGTGCGACTTCTGGGAATCCGAGAAAGCTTACGAAGCATTCCAAGAATTGAACTCAGATGCTTATCACGCTCTGGACTCAGCCTTCGCGAATCTGACGCTTGCGGAACGCAAAATCGGCGCGTTCGAGCAGCTCGCCGATTCCGCCTGAAGTTTGAAGCGAATTAGCTCTTCGCCCACAAACCGGCCAGTCCATCAGGCTTCAAATCAGGTTGAATAAACTGTCGCGGCGTTCCCTCACCGCGCAATATCGCTTCTGCTGCGAGATAACCGCTGCGAACCGCGCCCTCCATGGTGGCGGGCCAGCCCGTTGCGGTCCAATCGCCGGCGAGGAACAAGCCGCCGATTTTCGTCTGCTGCATTGGACGCCAACGGTCGATGCCGGGTTGCGGGGAAAATGTGGCGGCGGCTTCCTTGATAACGGTGGCTTTGAGGAGGTTCGCTTCGCGCGCGGCCGGGAGCGCGTGGCAGACTTCCTTGAGGCAAAGATCGATGATTTCCTGGCGCGGCATTTGGAGGAGGTCGTGAGAAGCGCTGATGACGAGTTGGAGATATTGGCCTTTGTCTGTAGGAGCGGCTGCGCCGTTCGCGCCGGTGTAGAGGGCCGTCTTGTTGAAGATCCATTGTGTGGTGGTGTCGAGCAGACTGAGGAAAGGCTCGGTCATTACCTGACGATCGAACCAGAGATGAACTCCCGTGATGGAGGCATCGGTGATTTTATCGAGATTGCCAAGCGCCGCGTCGGTGCGTTTAAGGCTCTCGGGAAGAAGCTCAGAGACAGCGGAATGGGGAAGCGCCAGGACGTACACGTCAGCGGATTCCTCGCGGCCGTCGTCAAAAAGCGCGGCAAGCAGCTTCCCGTTTTCAATGCGCAGGCCACGGAGGGGAGAACGAAAGATTACTTCCCCGCCCTTTTGTTCGATGGCAGCGCGGCAGCCTTCGTAGAGATCGCCGAGCGCGACGGTTGGGACGCCCATGCGGTAGCCAGTCTTGTTGGAGAGAACTGCTTTCCAGAAAACATCGATGCCATAGCGCGCGTCGATACGGTCGAGTTCTTCGGAAAGAGCGCTTACTAAAACGACGCGCCAGAACCGGGAGATGGCAGCGGGAGTCTGTTTGCGGCGGCGGAGCCATTCGAGCATGGAGATGCCGCCGGGTTCATCGACGTCAGGTGGATGGCCGCCACTTTGCAAGATAGAATAAAAAGCACGAGCGATGCAGAGTTTGTCTTTCAGATCCAGCGGAGAAAAAGTGAGAAATGAGCCGGTCATGTGGAAAGGCGCGGGAAGAATGCCCGCATGCATTTCGCCGCGGCGGCCCTGAGGATCAAGAAGAACCATGCGGTCGAAGAATTTTATTTTGCCCGCGGAGCCGACGCGGCGATAGAAGTCTTCGAGGTTGGTGCAACAGCCAAAAGTGACGTGCTGGCAATTATCGACGTGCTCGCCATTTGGCAAGACGTAAGAAGCCGCGCGTCCGCCAAGAAATGGGCGCTGCTCAAAAAGTCTAACGCGCCAGCCTGCTTCAGCCAGCGCGACGCTGGCTGCCAACCCCGCCAGCCCGCCGCCGATCACGATTACGCTTTTCAAGAATATTCTCTTCCGAGAGGCGGCCGAAGCGCGCCTTTGCGATGAACAACATTTTTCCCGCTTTCGAGAGCCGCACGCGTTCGCCGAAAACAGCGAAATCGAGTGACTCGATGCGAGCCAACAGGGCGCTATATGTGTGGACCAAAAGCCAGAGGGCACCGCGACTCTCTGCGTCAATCAGGCCGAGGAGTGCGGAGCCTTCTTCGTAACATTGCCAAGCACGATCTGTTTCAAATCGCAGGAGTTCGCGGACGCCGAGAGTGGCTTCAGTCTTGCCGAAATCGTGAGGGGAGACCGCGTAACGCGCCAGGTCTTCTTCGGGGAGATAGACGCGGCCCAAGGTAAAGTCGTCGTGGACGTCGCGAATGATGTTTGTCAGTTGAAACGCGAGGCCGAGTTTTTCGGCAAGATCGAGAGCGCGGGCATCGTGGAAACCAAAGACGTGAGTGCAGGTTAGTCCGACGGTCCCGGCAACGCGATAACAATATTCGCGCAGCCGATCGAAAGTTGGATAGGTGCGGAGAGTTAAATCCATTTCGGCCCCGCTGATTAAATCATGGAGGTAACGCGCGGGCATTTTGTAGCGCTGCATGGTGTCGACGAGAGCGGGTAGAACTCCGCTCGCGCCGCCGGGAGCGGCGGAGTTAAGCGCGGCAGAGCCGTCAACTAGCCGCTCCTCCCCAATTACGGCATCGTCGAGTGCGGCGCGCCAATCCGCCAGGCCTCGCTGCTTGGCGGCGAGATCGTTGCCTTCGTCGGCGACATCATCGACCAAGCGCATAAAGGCGTAGAGCGCTGCAAGACCATCGCGCTTCGGCTTTGGCAGCAGATAGAACGCGTAATAAAAATTGCTGTTCGCGGCGCGGGCAATGCGGTGGCATTCGGCGTAGGAGTCGGCTACAGACATGCTTTGTAGTGGCGCAGCATGCTGCGCCACCACCCAGGCGACCTCGCCGTCTGTAGATCCGGGCCGCGCGCGCTTCTGCAAAAGGTGCGTCAAAAGCGACCGCCCGAGGAGGCGGACTTGCTTCGCTTTGCTGATGGCCGGCCGTTGGTGGAGCGTGTCGTAGCCCATCGCTTCGATGGCGTCGAGAACAGCTACGCCGCCACGGCTGAACATTTCGAGATCAACGCTCAGTCGGCCGCTGACCATTTTTGCCAGCGGTGTACCTTGCTCAAAGAGGACGCGGGTGCGCGAGATTAAATCTCTCATTAAGTTGACGTAGCGATCGTCAAATCGGCGCTCGACGATGTCGTCTTCTGTGAGGCCGTGCAAAGCGGCGACGTCGAGCGGGATATAGATGCGTCCTTTTTCGAGGTCACGCTCCACGTCTTGCCAGAAATTTGCGAGCTGGAGAGCGGTGCACGTTGCATCGGACATCGCTTGGCGTTCTTCGTCGCGATAACCACAAAGATAGAGGACGAGAAGGCCGACGGGATTCGCGGAATAGACGCAATATCCAATCATGGAATCCCACGTTGGATAACGCTTTACGTTTTGGTCCTGGCGGAAAGCTCGCAACAAATCGGCGAACGGCTGCTTGGGAATATTCTTTGCAGTTATGGTTTCGCGGAGCGCGACAAAAACGGGATGGGATGGGCGGTCGTCGTAACAGGCATCCAGCTCGCGCTCCCACCAATCGAGGAGTTCCAGGGCACGTTCTTTTTGCGGGACTTCGTCGCCAAGATCGTCGGCCCAACGGCAATAGGCGTACAGATTGTAGAAATGTTGGTGCAGGTCTTTGGGGAGCAGCCAGGAAGCGACATTGAAATTTTCGTAGTGATGCGTGGCGAGCCAGCGCGTGTAGTCATGCGCCGCTGCGGAGGAACAATTGTTCGCCGGAGCACGCTCGGCAATTTCGAGTTCACCGGGGCGCAACATGGAAAAGCAGATTCCTCGCTTCGCTCGGAATGACAATCGGGTGCTGGGCGCGGTTCGCGGAGAAGCGGAATTTCAGATCGCTGCCCAAGAGAATCAAGGCCGGACGGCCAGCTTGATTTCGCCGCTGCGGATTTTCATGCGCTCGAAGGCTTGCGGCAGTTCGGTCAAACGGATCTCTTCCGTCACGAAATCCTGCCCGACAATATCACCGCGGCGAATGGCTTCGAGCGCTTCTCGAATGAAGCGCGGCGTGTGATGAAAGGGCGAAATCAGCTTAATTTCGGAGTAGTGGATAGCAGCTGGATCGATGGCCACGTTCGTTCCTGAAGGCAAGCCGCTGAAGAAATTCACGACACCGCCGCGGCGAACCATAGCCAGCGCCTGTTGCCAAGTCGCGGGATTTCCTGCCGCTTCTACGACGGAATCCGGTCCTCGGTTGTCCTCTGTCAAAGACTTCACGGCGGAGACAACGTCCGCTGTTTCCGTGACGTTGATCGTGGCAATCGCACCCAGTCTTCGCGCTACATCCAGAGGTGCGGAGCGCCGGGCCAGCGCGATCACACGCACTCCGCGACGCGAAAGCATACGGACAAACGTTAGACCAATTGGCCCGCAGCCAATAACGGCAGCGGTATCGCCGGTGCGAACTTCCATTTCGTGAATGCCGCGCAGCACGCAGGCGAGCGGCTCGACGAGTGCAGCGCTTCCGTCATCGACGGAATGCGGCACTTCCAGCATGTTTTCCATGACGATGCGGCCGGGGATGCGCATGTATTCGGCGTAAGCGCCATTGTTGAAGAGCAAATCTTCGCAAAGATTTTCTTGGCCGCGGCGGCAGTGATAACAGCGCAGGCAGGGTGCGGAATTCGCGGCGACGACACGCATGCCAATGCGCCAGCGCGCGTCAACGCGCTTGCCCACGGCGGCGATGTCACCCACGACTTCGTGGCCGAACACAGCGGGGGGCTGAATCATTTTGGCGTGGTAGCCGCGCTTCCAAACTTTCAGGTCGGTACCATCTGTGAGTGCCAGGCGAACGCGGAGAAGAACTTCGTCGGCGGCGAGGTGCGGCACGTCGATCATCTCGATACGCAGATCTTCGCTGCCGTACAACACGGCTGCGGTCATCCTTGAGGGTACGGCGACTCGCGAGACGGAAAATTTCACTTCATCTCCGGCTTCCGTTTTCTTTGTCGTGGTCGTTTTCATGCGTGCGTGATCAGAATCTTCAGCGACTCAGCCGTAGGCCTGGCTGCGAGCTCCAGAGCTTCCTGGATTCTATCCAGTGAAAAGCGGTGCGTTACGATTTCCATCACTGGAAGTTTCTTTCCCAGCACCAGAGCCGCGGCTGACTCTTGGATGTCCACTGCCGCGCTGTAGCTGCCCAGGATTTCTTTTTCGTCGATTCCCACAGCCGCGGCAGGAAATTCGATCGTTGTGACCGGATCGTTTGCCGCAAAGAGCAAAACGCGCCCACCGGGCCGCGCTGTTGCCAAGGCATCCGTTACCACCGACGGATGAGCTACCGCAACAAGCACCGCGTCCGCTCCCCTACCGTCCGTTCGGGCCCGTACCTCTTCTACAAGCTTACCACTGGTTGGGTCAAACGACTCCAGCGCCCCGAGGGAGAGGCTCTTTTGTCGCCTCTGTGGAATTGGATCACTGGTATATAGCTTGGCGCCTTCGAGCTTGCTGACCATGAGCAACTGCAGGCCGATGGGGCCGCAGCCCAGGATGAGAACCGTCTCGCCCGCAACGATACGCGCCTTCTGGACGGCTTTAACGATGGTGTTGATGGGCTCGATGAAGGTGGCTTCCTCGAAGCTAACGTCGTCGGGGAGCGCCACAATACCGTGCTCGGCCACCCACGGCATGGCTTTCACATACTGGGCAAAACCGCCGCCGTTTGGGGTGAACCCCGCGGTCAAACCTGTTGTTTTGTATTGCTTGCACTGCGAAAAGAGGCGCTTTTCGCAGTAGAAACACCGGCCGCAGGGTGTGTGGTGAAAGCTCATTACCCGATCCCCGGGCGTCCATTTGTCCACCCCACGACCGACGGCAACAACAGTACCGGCGAGCTCGTGGCCCAGGATTTGCGGCGGCTCGACGTAGCGCTGGAAGATCTTCTTGATGTCGGTGCCGCAGATGCCGCACGCCGCAACTTTGATGAGAACTTCTCCATCGCCAACTTCAGGCACGGGAACTTCCTCGACGCGAACTACTCCTTTCTCGCGAAAGACACCGGCACGCATGGTTTTCGGGATGGGCCCGACCGAGCGCAGCGTCTCCGATGCGGTTCCGATGCTGCTCATGTGGCCGAGACCTCTTCTATCTTGGGAGGCGCGACTCGCGTCCAGTTTTGCGAGATTGCATAAACATAGCGATCCAGAAAGTCTGCCAAAGATTTTCCCGCGGCTCGACTCTGCCGGCCAAATTGAATCAACAAAGGAATGCGGTACGGACTGAAACCAACTTCCTTGAGCAGGCCGCCCATTTTCAGATGGCCATGGGAATCGAGAATGCGGCCAAAATCCACCGGCATATCTTCATCCGCGGCGTCGCTGATAGCGCGAACGGCTACGGCAGGGACACTGCATCGCGCTGCCGCTGCTAAAATGTAAGTCGACTCCATCTCCACGATACTTCCCTTTCGGCTCAATTCTTCCTTCTCCTCGGCGGTTCCTATGATTTTCTCAGAAGTAAGCGAGGCATTCACGGCCTTTGCGCCATAGGTAACGGCAAGATCGAGGAGTGCTGGGTCACTTGAGGCTCTACTCTTCCTATCAAGCGTTTCTGCAGTGTGCGCCACAATTACGTCCCCTGGTTTCAAAGTGGAATCCAGTGAGCCAGCAAGCCCAGAGGAAATGCAGACGTCGTGAATGTCTACCGGGATGGACTGCATCGCTTTGGCAGCATTGTCGCCGCCCATGCCTGTGAGAAGGACGGTCACTTCGTTGGGCCCAATGTTCGCTTTGAAAAGATCGAATTCGCGGCGGCGCTCCCAATTCTCAAATTCATAAGGGACAAAAGGATGACGGGAGGACCATGGCGAAAACTCGGCTTTAATGGCGAAGGTGACTAGGATGTGCATGATGCTTCAAATCTTCTGTAAGTCTATGATGCTCAACGAAAGCTCAAAGCTACAACAATGTTGTCATGCCAAAAAGGGCGGGGACAAGCCCCCAATTCCGCTTACTCTACGCGGCGGCGCGCAGCATTTTTTTGGCGCGCCCCGGTTTCACATAGCCGTTTACTTCATACCAGCGAACCGCACGTTCCAAGGCTGCGGCCACCGATCCGGGCTTAAAACCCAGCTCCGCCTGGGCTCGTTTGCAGTCCACAAACATCATGTGCTGCGCAATTTTCACGCCCTCGACCGGAATTTGCGGCTCTCTTCCGATGAGCCGCGAAAACGCCGTATTCATGTAGGCTACACCCAAAGCCAACCCGTGAGGAATCTTCAGCGTTGGCGCGGGCAGACCCGTTATTTTGGCCAGCGTGTCTAACATTTGCTTGAGCGTCAAGTTTTCAGCACCGAGCAAGTAGCGCTCTCCCACTTTGCCTTTTTCCGCGACGAGCAAATGCCCCGCCGCGCACTCTTCCGCGCCGACAAAATTCAATCCTGTTTCGACATATCCCGGCATTTTTCCGTTTAGAAAATCGAGGACAATTTTTCCCGTTGGAGTGGGTTTCCAGTCTCCTGGACCAACCGGCGTGGTGGGCATGGCTACAACGAGTGGCAATCCTTCTTTCGCCGCGTTCAGTGCTTCGCGCTCAGCCATCCATTTCGAACGTTTGTAGTGCCCGACCATTTCTTCGAGTTTGGCCTCGGTAGCTTCGGTGGGCAATTCGGGCCGATCAACAGCGATTGTGGCTACAGTGCTGGTGTAAATAAATTTTTCTACACCGGCGCGCTTGGCGGCGTCGAGCAGATTTTTTGTGCCGCCGACATTCGAATCATAAATATCGCGCGATTTTTTGGCCCACAGTCGATAGTCGGCTGCCACGTGAAATACGGTCTTTACGCCGGCCAGCGCGCGATCAAGAGAAGAGGCATCTCGCAGATCGCCGGTTACATATTCGAGGGAAAGATCTCCAATGGCGCGGTTGGTGCTCGAGGCACGCATCAAGACACGCACCGTGTCGCCGCGAGCGACCAATTGACGCGCCACATGGCTGCCCAGAAATCCCGACGCGCCTGTGACCAGAGTCGTCATCCGGCTTCTGCGCCTTCCTCGAAGTCGCCTGGCTGCGCCTCCGGAAGAGGCTGGCGATCGATCTGGCAAGAATTTGGCGAGGCCGCCGGCAGCGACGCCGATTCCACCAAGCTCGATAGCAGCGCCCAACGACGGCTCAGTAAGCGGCGACGAAGTTGCTTGACCGCCGTCTCAAGCTCAAGCGAAAGCGCCGCGCGTGTGATCAGGAATCCATCGACGTCGAGTTGGCGAATCTCGGCGTGAAGTTGCTCTATTTCGCTCGGGGCTGTGTGCGGGTGTAAAACCAGAAGCGCACAAGTAAGAAACCCTGCCAGCCTTGCCATTCGAATGGCTTCCAGTCCGGCCGCGAACGCACCTTCACGAGAGCTGTGCTGGTCGTGCGAAGGCGCGAGGCCGTCAAAACGAACAGTGAAGTAAAAACGGTCAGAGGGCTGAAATTCATGCAGACGCCGCTTCAACAATGCCCCGGAAGTCTCCAGGAACACGCTGCGCCCGGATGCTGCGAGCGCGTTGGTAAAGCGCGCGACTTCAGAAAAATCCAGCGGCTCGGCGCCGGAAATCCAAAGGATTGGCGAACGATATCGTGAAACGAGAGTTGCGGAAGAACTGACATCTGCCTGCTGCGAACTCGCGGAAATGGAAGATGAAATCGTTTGAAAATTAGCGTCAGGGGAAAGCTGCAAAACTGGAGGATAACCCTGCTTCTTGCCAAACCCGCGGGCAGCCAGGGCAAGTGTAAGATCCGCGGTCAGCCGCAGAGAAAACGTCATCGCGGGCTCTAGAACCCGCTCCGCAACCGGAATTCTGCTGGTTGGAATTTCAAGGCGCAGTATTCGTGCGGGCCTTGGACCTGATTGCGAAAACGCGCGAGCGCGTAAAGTGGGAAAGAATTGCGGTACAGGTGGTACTTCAAATAGAACACGCCAGGAAATCCGGTGCCGGTAAACTCGGCCTCGCTCCACGAGCCATCCGTATTTTGCTCATGAATGAGATAGGAAACGGCTCTTTGAACTGCGGAATCATTGGGCTGCGCACCTGCGAGCAATCCAATCAGGCCCCACGCCGTTTGCGACGCCGTGCTATTGCCCTGCCCCTTGGTGGTCGGATCGGTGTAGCTCCACAAGGATTCGCCGAAGCTGCCGTCAGCTTTCTGAACGTCGCGCAGCCAACTGACCGCGCGCTGGCAGAATTCCTTGGCCGTCAGTGAAACCGTTTCGAGAGCGCGCAGCGCGCCGCTCGTGCCATAAACGTAATTTACGCCCCAGCGCCCGAACCACGAGCCATCCTCGCACTGGTCCCTGAGCAAAAACTTCACGCCGCGCTGAATGGCGGGATGCTCTGCCGGCCAGCCGAATCGGCCGAGGCACTCAATAACGCGAGCGGTCACGTCCGCCGTCGATGGATCGATCATAGCGTTGTGATCGGCAAACGGAATGTTGCACAAGAGTTGGCGATCATTGTCGCGATCGAAGGCGCCCCAGCCGCCGTCCTTATTTTGCATGCTGAGCAGCCACTGGATGCCGAGACGGACCGCAGTTTCCATGCGCTCGGGCTCTGGATGCTTTACGCGCTGCAAGGCCATCAAAACGAATGCGGTATCGTCCACATCAGGGAAAAAATCGTTGCGAAACTCGAAAGCCCATCCTCCGGGTTCGGCATCTTTATTCTTGAACTGCCAATCGCCCGGTCCGAGAACCTGCTTCGAGAGCATCCAGTCCGCAGCTTTCACGAGCGCCGGATGATCGGCCGGCAGCCCAGCTTCTTCCAGAGAGACCATGGCGATGCACGTGTCCCAAACCGGAGAGACGCACGGCTGCATGCGGATGGTATCGCCCTCTTCCATCTCGAAGCGCGAAAATTCGCGAATCTCGCGAGAAGTGATCGGATCTTCCGGGCCGTGCCCCAGCGCCATCAACGCGAAAATCGAATTCATCATCGCGGGGTAAATTGCCGCAAGACCTTCGCTGCGCTCCATGTGCGCGAGCATCCAAGCCTTCGCTTCACGAAGCGCGCGGTTGCGAAGCGGCTTCCACGGAAGTTTTTCGTAAAGTTTCAAGCCGCGATCAATGGCCAGAAAAACATTGCGCCAGGAGATGAGCTGCTTGCTCCAATCAAACGCGGCGGCCTTGTGCGAAATATCCTTGAAGAGTTCGTCGACGCGAGCGCGCTCCGGCAAACGCCAATCCGGCCGCAGCGCGGAAAGTATCGCCATGGGAATGACGATGCCGCGCGTCCAGGACGACATTTCGTAGATATTGAGATAAAACCATGTCGGTAATAGCAGCAGCTCCGGCGGAATCGAAGGAACAAGCTCCCAGCCAACCGCGCCAATTAGCGCGAGATAAAAACGCACGTAAGAATTTGTAAGTTCGAGGCCGCCAAGACGGTGCACCGTCTCGCGTGCTTGCGTCATGTGCGGCGAGGCGGTGTCATCGCCGGCAAGTTTCAGCGCGAAATACGCCTTGCACGTTGCATTGAGGTCGGAAGGCCCGCCGGGGAAAATGTTCCAGCCCCCGTCGGGCAGTTGGCGCCTGCGAACATAGTTTGCGAGCTTAGCGATGCGAACGGGATCGGCCTTGCCGAGAACGTATAGGTAATAAATGTAATCGGATTCGAGGGTGGTATCGGCTTCGAGTTCGCCAAGCCAATAGCCTTCTTCGGCTTGCAGAGACAACAGATGATTTGCGCCGTTCTCGATGGCTTGTTCGAGCGAGCCGGACAGGTCTTTCTCCTGCCAAATTGGCGGTATGGCCGGGGCAGGTCTATCCAGTCCTATGCGAGTACCTGTTGCCAAAACTAGTCCCCCAAGTAAAGTCTACTGAAAAGCGGGCGAATAGAATTCAGCCAATTCCGGCTAATCCGACCTAAATGCTGTGTTCCGAACCACTTCCCACAACTTCCGGCACGAGCCCCGAACACTTTTAAGACCGAGTAACACCAGTACCAGTCAATTATCGCCGTCTTGCACCACTGGGTCAACTTCTAAGATGCGGCTAAGGTGCGGGAGTGTTACCAAAACGTTGCTAGTTTTTGTCAGATGGTGATACTTGGAGGGGACTGCAACACCCGTTCGATGAGCACGTGCAGGGGCTCCGGCAGGGCTTCTCCCTCGCGCTGAGATACGGAGGGCTTGGTGCGCAAGAGGTTGGCGGGGAGCTTTATCCAGGATGGTGCAGCGGCGGGGTCGTCCATAGAGCCGCGGAGGACGAGGGCATCGGCGCGGTCTAGGGCGACGCGTGCGGAGTTCTTGAAGTCCTCGCGGGCTGGATCGATCACCGCGAAATAGAGGCTCGGTTTCAGAAATTGCATGAGCGAATTGCTTTCGAGGATTAGCGGAGGAGAATCTTCTTCAGGCCCCGCGACTGATTTTTTGAGAGCATCTCGCATCAGCGGCAAGCCTTCGGCGAGAAATCCTTGCTTAGTTCTCAGCCAGAACGAGCGCTTGGCGCCAGCCGCTAAAAACCTGGCGCTGTCCGTGCCTGACTGTGGATGAGATTCCCATTCGATGGCGCAAATGTGTTCGTCGGGGGCGCAATCGCAATCGTTGCCGTTCTGCGCGCAGACGCCGTGGCCGTACTGCGTTATTTTGCCCGCGACCCAGTTGGCCTGCGGGAAAGTGCTGATGATGTCGCACACCAGTTGCGTCTTGCCGATGCTGCGAGTGTGGCCGCCAACTACGATCACGCGCCAGTGTGGAGTTGCGTTCACTTCACTTCCCTTCCAGCTTGGCTTCAAGTTTGGCTTCTAATTCTTTGATGCGCGCGGCCAGTTCCGGTAGACGCGCTTGCCAAGCGAATTGTTCTTTGAACTTTTCGAGCGGGCGAGCGGGAGTTCCCCAAACAGTCTGTCCGCTGCGTATCGTTTTGCCGCCGAGAACGCCGGATTGACCACCAATCACAGCACCATCCTCCAAGTAGCATTGTTCTCCAAAACCGGCTTGGCCGCCGACGACTACATGTTTGCCGAAATCGCAGGAGCCGGAGAGGCCGACTTGCGCAGCCATCACCGTGTGCGCGCCGATCTGGCAGTTGTGGCCAATGTGTACGAGATTGTCTAGTTTAACGCCTTCGGCGATGCGCGTGTCGTCGAGTGAGCCGCGATCGATGGTCGTGTTCGCGCCGATCTCCACATCGTCGGCGATCTCCACGATGCCTGCCTGCGGAAATTTCCAGTAACGGCCTTCGCTCTGCGCGTAGCCGAATCCGTCCGCGCCGATCACGGCCCCAGAATGAATTTCCACGCGATGCCCGAGGCGAACGCCCGCGTAGAGAGTTACGCGCGGGTGAATGCGGCAGTAATCCCCGATCCAGCAGCCCGCGCCAATCACGCTGTGCGCGCCAATTTGTGTGCCTTCGCCGACGTGGGCGTCTTCTCCAATCACAGCAAACGGCCCGATGCCTGCGCCTGGGCTGACTCTCGCAAGAGGTGCCACAATCGCCGTCGGATGAATCCCGGTGGCGATGGGACTCTTCCCAAGGATTAGAGCCGCGGCTTTTGCAAACGCCACCTTTGGTTGCACAGCTCGCAGGACCGTCTTCCCGGGCAGGGCAATCTCTTCCGCAGCAATCACGCAGAGCGCGGCCGAAGCCGCGGCGCGATCCGCATGCTTGGCCTTTTCAACATAGATGAGATCGTGCGGACCGGCGCGTTCGGGCGCCGCAACGCCGCGCAGTTCGATAGCGCCGTCACCTTCCAGCGTTGCGCCAACTGTTTCCGCCAACGACTTCGCCGTTTGCATCATCGAAGACCTCTCTCAAAAATCATAGAGCGCGGGCTCGCCTTTGGGCCGTGTCTTCCAGCGCTTGTGAACCCAAACCCATTGGTCCGGGTGTTTGCGAATAATCTCTTCGATCACTTTGGCAAACCGCTGTGTATTTTCAAAGACGTCCCGCTCGGTGTCGCCGGTGCGAATCAATTCCACGGGAGGTTCGAACCGCAATCGATATTTTTGGATGCCCTCATCCCAGTAGGCGTAGCCCGGCACAACGGCAGCGCCAGTGTGCAATGCCACTCGCGCGAGGCCGGTTGTCGTGCAAGCGAGCTTGCCGAAAAAATCGACGAACACACCTTCCGCTGGCAGCGTATTTTGGTCCGCGAGAATGCCAACGGTTCCCGAATCTTTCAGAATTTTCAACATGACACGCGCGGATTCGTTCTTGAAAATGGGCCGATTCCCCGAGGCGCAGCGGTACAGGTTGACGAGCGCGTCGAGGCGCTTATTGTCCAAAGGGCGCGCCATATAATGCAGCGGATAGCCGTAGAGCGCATGCGCGAAGGAAGAGAGCTCCCAGGCGCCAAGGTGGCCAGTTAAATAGAGAACGCCCTTGCCGCGGCGTTGCCCTTCCAAAAAGTTTTCATGTCCCTCGAGAACCACAACGTTTTCGATGTTTTCTTTCGTGAGGCGCGTGAGGCGCGCAAATTCCGCGGCCATCCAACCTAGATTGCGTACCATTTTGCGCGTCACGTCTTTGCGTTGCGCGTCGGTCCAATCAGGAAATGCAAGCCGCAGGTTGAACTCTGCTGTCTCCTGCAATCTCGGCTGCAAGGCAAAGAGCAGACTTGTCACGAATGCCGCGAGGCCGCGCGCGAGACTCCGCGGGAGGGCGCCCAACATCTTCAAGATCAGCCAAACGGGGGCGTATTCGAGCCATTCTTTCATAAGTTGCCGAAACGACCGCGAGCGGCCGACGCGCGACAGTATGCAAGAGGTGCCCGCTTCGAAGATAGAGTTTCAATGCTAGACTTTCCGTTCCGTGAGCGAATCGCCTACTGCCATCACCGAGAAACCGCAGTCCAGCCCTGCAGCCCGCATCGGCTGGGCCGTTCTAATCGTAGCAACGCTGTACGTCTGCTACTTTAGCCATCTTGGAGCGATCGGATTTGTTGGCCCTGACGAGCCGCGCTACGCGTGGATTGCGCGCGACATGGCCGAAACAGGCGATTGGGTTACTCCTCGACTATACGGGAAGCCGTGGTTCGAAAAGCCGCCCCTCTTCTATTGGGGCGCCGCACTGTCCTTCAAACTCTTTGGCGTGAGCGAAGCCGCAGCGCGCTTGCCAAGTGCGATTTCCGCGCTGCTCGCAACGCTCGCGCTAGCGTGGCTGGCCTTACGTCTGTACGGCGCGGAAACCGCACGCTGGCTGCTTCTGCTTCTCCCCACAACCGTCGGCATGATCGGCTTCTCGCACGCCGCCGCCACTGACATGCCTTTCAGCGGGATGATCACGATTGCGATGGTATGCGCCGCCCTCGTGCTCGGACTCACTCGCAATGAAAACTCTCCGATTCTCCCACGCACACCATGGCTCGCCCTAATCCTCTTCGGCTTTTTCCTGGGCTTAGCCGTTCTCGCAAAGGGCCCCGCCGCAATTATTCTCAGCGGCGGCGCAGTTTTCTTCTGGGCACTCTTCACAAAACGCTGGCGCGACGCCTTCCGCCTGTTCCATCCGGCAGCCATCGCGGCCTTCTGCCTGGCCGCACTCCCCTGGTACATCCTCTGCGCCCGCCGCAATCCCGATTTCTTCCGCATCTTCATCATCGAACACAATTTCAAACGCTTCCTCACCCCCGAATTCCAGCACATCCAGCCGTTCTGGTTTTACGTTCCAGTTCTTCTCGTCGCGTTCTTGCCATGGACTGGCAGTATCGTCTGGTCCGCTATCGCCGGAAGCGCGCAAATCGCCCGTACAGAGAAGCTTCGGCCAGGAGCCTTATTCCTGCTCTCTTGGAGTTTTTTCGTCGTATTCTTTTTTACCCTTTCGAAATCGAAATTGCCTGGCTACATTTTACCGGCGGTTCCAGCGCTTGCCCTGTTATTGGCCCGCGTTTGCACAACCTTGGCGAATGACCATCGAAGATCTTTCGGCGCATCTGTGGCAGCATTCGCTCTACTAAGTTATGGCGTTTCCGGAATTGGTTCTCAGGTTTTCCAACACGCTAGCCTGACGACGCAGTTGATGAAATACGGTGTGATTTTCTTGCTGCTGCTGATTGGAATCGCAAACACACTTTTTGCAGCGGCATATTTTTGCGCGGCTACCCAGCGGATGCGTGCTTTGGTAGCTTCGCTCAGTGTGGTTCCCATCTTGTTCGCTTTTCTGATTGCGAACGAATTGGGGTCAGGGCCAGTTCAAATCTCATCCAGCACTCTAGCCAGTCAGCTTCTGGCCCATCATGTGCCGTCTGACCACACTTTTATCTATCGAGGAATGTCGCGGTCCCTTAGATACGGATTGAACTTCTATCTTCACCAGGATTTGCCTGACTGGGAAGAAAAGCCGGACGTTGGAGCTTATGTGCTTTCTGGTTCCGTGGATTGCGCACGCCTTAAGCAACAAGGGTTCCACTGCGTAGATGTGCTGCTGAGTTCATCTGCTGGGAACTGGTTCGTCTCGCACATCACGCCGGCAGATTCAGCGGCTGGGGCTCCCAGTAGCGGGCAACCGAAGTAAGAAGAAACTGACCACACGATTCTCGTAATCGCGCTTATCCGCGTCATCCATAGACACAAAATTGCCGTGCGGAATGATGATCTGATCGCGAGGCTCAGGCGCCTTCACAAACATCTGGCGCGTAATTTCGGCAAGCTCGGGATCATCGGAAGGCTCGATGAACAGTTTCGGCACGCCCGCCAGCGTATTCAGCTTTTTCGAGAGCGGCGGATCTTCTCGATATTTGTAGTTCAACCACGTAAAACTGAATGCCGCGGAGCGAGCCATGAGCGGAAATCCACCGAGACCGGTGCGCTCCACTCCGATTTTCACCATCTGTTGCGGCTCGTCGTAGACCGAATCCAGCACAATAGCCTTGATGCGGTGATCGTTTTCCGCCTCGCGCAGAGCAGCGTAGGCACCCAAATTGTATCCCCACAATCCAATCCGGCCGGGATCGACGTCTTTGCGCGCCGCCACGGTGTCCACCGCCGCGCGGACTTCGTCTGTCTCCCGATAACCAAACGTAGTAATTCCCTGATTGCCGCCGTGCGCCGCAAAATCAAAAACGAAAACATTGTACTGATGGTCCTGCAAAGCCGAAACTAGCGTCAGGAGTTCGCCGCGGCTCGATCCATAGCCATGGCACAGAATAATAGTCGGTGCTCCCCGCAATCCCGGAAAAAACCACCCGTGCCGGACGCCAATTTCCGGAACCGTAAAGTCCACCAGGTCCGGCTTACCCGGAAAACTCTCCATATCAATTTCGCTGCTAGTGCGCTGTGGCTTAACGATCCGGTATACGAGAAATCCCGCAATGGCAACAGTCGCGAGCACGGCAAAGAAAACCAGCGCCAGCACGGCCGTCACCAGTTTCATATACCACTTGGTTGGATAGCGTAATTCGTAAAGGATCGACATTCTTTATCTGCGTACTGCCGCGGCCAGCGCCGCCGATTTTCACTCCCTGCGAAAAAAGTACGATATTCGCGATGTTAGCACACACCTTCTCCATCATTTTCGGCAGCCTTTCCTCCTTGTGTCCGAATTGTATCGTCGCGCCGCTCCCGCTTGTCTGTGTGGGCGCTGATTCGGCTATCATAGGGCTTGCGGTCAGGGGCCGCGGGTCAGTCCTCTTTATCCATGAATATTGTCGACTTGCGCCAGACGACCGTCCGCCAACTCGAGCCGCTCCTTGAAGAGGAAGCGCGGCACTGGCGCGATGAACTTCATTGGGATTACCGTGGCGCTCTGGAATTAATCAAACGATTCCTAGATGCGCACGCCCTCGCAGGCTGCGTCGCGTTCGAAAATGGCAACGCCGCGGGCTACTCCTTTTACGTCCTCGAAGAGCAAAAGGGCCTCATTGGCGGCCTCTATGTTTCTGCAAAGTTTTCGCAAGCCACGATCGGGCAACGCCTGCTCGACGAGATGCTCTTCTCCATGCGCGCAATTCCCCAGCTTTCGCGCATTGAAGCGCAGCTCATGCCCTTCAGCGGACCGGTGGAAGTGCCTCTCAGCGAACAGGGCTTCCGCCTCTATTCCCGCCAATTCATGTTGCAGGATCTGCAGAAGCTTCCTGAAGCCCGGGCCGGGGCTTCCGCAGGGATGCGCCTGGACCGCTGGAACGACCGCTACTTCGAGCCCTGCGCCAAGTTAATTTATCTGGCCTACGCGAATCACATAGACGGCGAAATCAACGATCAATACCGCAGCCGCTCCGGTGCACTGAAGTTCTTGAAGAACATAATCTTGTTGCCGGGCTGCGGCCACTTCGTCGCGGGAGCTTCTTTCGTGCTTCGCGAGCCAGGCAGCGATGAACTTGTCGCCGCAGTGCTCACGAGCGAAGTCTCGCCCGGAGTCGGCCATACCACGCAAATCTGTGTGCTCCCAGGCTACCAGGGACATGGCATCGGCCGCATGCTCATGCAGACTTCCGCCGAAACGCTGCGCAGCATGAAATTTAAGGAATTAACGCTCACGGTCACTTCAGAAAACTATGGCGCCGTACAGCTCTACGAAAAGCTGGGATTCACAACGATTCGAACGTTTACCGCCGGTGTCTGGCCGCGCTGAAAGCATTCTAATCGCAAGATAGTCTGTCGATTGAAATCCAGCCGCCCTTTCCGGCGTGAAACTCCCGGCCCAAGAAGGCACTTCATCAGAGATAATCTAGTTATGGAAAGAGCGGGCATCCAATCGAGATTAATTATCGTGTGCGGCTTGCCGGGTTCGGGCAAGACCACTCTTGCCAAAGTGTTTGAAAGCAAGCTCCGCGCGGTTCGCTTTTCTCCCGATGAGTGGATGGATGCTCTTTCACTAAATCTCTGGGAAGAAGCAGGGCGCGGCAAGATCGAGGCGTTGCAGTGGAAGTTAGCCCAGGAACTCCTCGCGCTCGGTCTTACCGTAATCATCGAATGGGGCACGTGGGGAAGGACCGAGCGGGACACATTGCGGCTCGGAGCACGAGCCCTTGGGGCTGCCGTTGAATTGCACCATGTCTCGGCGCCTGCGGATGTCCTCTTCGATAGAATTCAGCGCCGTGGCAGAGAGAAGCCACCCATACAACGAGACGAACTGTACCGGTGGTTCGAGATATTCCAACCACCGACGCCGGAGGAAATGACTCTCTTCGACGAACCTCTAATTGCAGTCCCCGCCCCCGGTCGACGCTGAGCCACAAGCGAAAGCGCGTTTACTTCTTCCCGCGGTCCTTCAACAGATTCTTCAGCTCGGACATGAATTCCTGCACATCCTTAAAATCCATATAGACCGACGCAAAGCGCACATACGCAACCTTATCGAGCTTTTTCAGCCGGTGCATGATCATCTCGCCGATCTCTGTCGTAGTGAGCTCGCGCTCCGTCGCTTCGTGGACCACGCTTTCGATTTCATCGACGATGCCTTCGAGCTTCGGCGTGGCCACAGGCCGCTTCTCGCAAGCCTTCAACAATCCCTGCAAAATCTTTTGCCGTTCGAAGCGCTCACGCCGTCCGTCCTTCTTGATCACCATGTATGGAATTTCGTCGATGCGCTCGTAGGTAGTAAACCGGCGGCTGCACTTGAGGCACTCCCGCCGCCGCCGAATCGTGTCTCCGGCGCGGCCCTCGCGCGAGTCAATCACCTTATCGTCCAGATGCGCGCAGAACGGACACTTCACTCAGTCTCTCCAGTGGGCGAGCTCTCCAGTGACTTACGCTCTGCCATCTCTTTCAACTTCGTCAACGAAAGTCCTTGGTGCAGCAATATCGGTAATCCAATCACCGTAACCGCAGCAAAACTGATGAGCCAAATGACTATGGCAATTGCCGTAGCAAGCTCAGGTTCTATCCCAAATACCTTTGTAAACACAAGAATGGACGCCAACTGCGAACCGCCGCCAATTCCCGGTAACTGCACGATGGAGCCTACCAGCGAGAATGCCATCACCAGCATGGCGTCACCTATTCTGAAATCCGCCAGGCTCCCGCCGAAGGCTCGTATCACCCACAAATACACGAACAAAACGAGAATCCAGTGTAGCGCCGAGTACATCGTGGCTAACGCCAAGTCTCCCCAGGTTCGGATCGTTTGCACGCCCCGAGCGAATCCCATGAGAATTCGCGCAACGCGAGCCTTCCAGTTATGTGCATTAAGCCATGGCGCTAGGCGGCGTTCCAGTAAAACTGTCCCGCGAACCCGAAGAAATACAAGGAAACCGATTGCTCCCGCGACGCCGACGCCAAGAAGTGCACCGGCCGCTTGGAACGCAGGCACGAATTTCCCGGCTGTTTCACTAGACTCACTGCCCGATTTGATCAGCAACAACGCCAATGCCGCTACAACTAAGGTGCTGGCCGTATCAAAGATCCGTTCCACTAGATAGATCCCGAACAGGTCCGCCACGGGTAACTTTTCCTTCCGCGCGAGGAGTAGGACGCGGACTGGCTCCCCGGGCCGCCCTAGCGCAAGTACCGCAGCAAAACCAGCAAGCGTCATGGCGTAGATCTGCCAGAAGCGGGATGGTCCCAAATTGCGTTGCAGAACCTGCCATCTCAGCGCGCGAATGGCGTAGCAGGCGTAGATAGCGATGGTCGACAGTGTGAGCAGTACGGGATTGGCGCGGCGAACGGCCTTGAGCAGGTTTGCAAAGAAATCCCCCGAATGAAGGAGGCCGCTCGACCGATAGATAACGAAACCAATTACCGCTACCACAATCAGAATGTAAAGTAGCTTCCTCGACGATGAACGCATGCGCATGTCAGACTAACGGTCGCAAACACATGCGTCAAGACGGCTCGCCCAATCTTGCCAACCCGTTTTTGGTCATCTAGGCACACAGAAGCTATGAATCATCTAAAATTTTAAGAGATTTCATCGACTTAGAAGCGCTACGAGGTTGGCCCCAGGTAATAGCCTTTACGGAACGCTTCCCCCATCCTTGCTCAGGCGCGAAGGTCCAATTCTATTGCATCGATCAAGGGTACTAACCATGCGAGGAGCGCTTGGTGTGCAGGATGCTGAACATATGCGTCAAGTGAAGCACTGTCTTTGAACTGCATTATGCCGCCAAATGTGTAGCCTTTTGCCCGGGGCGAAATGTTCGGTCCTACATAAGTCTGCAGAAGTCCCGGTATCTGTCCCTGGAAGGAAGCGATATCTTTCGCTGCCTTATCCTTCTGAGATTCAGATGTACCCGGCTTCCACTGGAACGCAAACACGTGAAAGACGTTTCCTGCATCTTGTTCTCCCACAGCTACTTTGGGCAGGCTGGCAGGGATAAGTGTTGCCACCGAGGCCGTGATGCCGCCATTCCGGATTAACCTGCGGCGTGTGATCATGGACATCCAGATATCCTTTTCTCACCCATTCGGCTGACGGGCTGGGCGCAAGACTAGAGATTCCAATCCAAGATTACTTCAGCCAGCGAATGCCCTCTTATTTCTTTTTTCGCAAATCCTAAACAGCTTTATTGTTGCTGGAGGACGGTCCGCGCAGTGGTTGTTGCTGGAAGAGTATGGGATCGTTGCACCGACAAAATAGCTGTGGCCGGTTCAACAGGCCGAGTACTGATAAACGCCTAAACACCGTAATGGGAAGCTGGTCTGCTCCCCGATCGTTAGTTTACTTGTGTCCAGAGCCAGCCCTGAGTAAGATGCCCCCACTCGCGGTCGGTCGCCCGGGCCAGAACTAAAGGGAACTTTTCGAGAGCAGTTTGCGTTCCATAGTTGCAGGCCGAAGTTGGCTCCATGCAACTTTTGGGGCAAACTGGTCACCGTAGCGGGTTTCGAGGCTGATGATACGTTGG
>Ga0210388_10000397_pt1 | contig 36277 bp, 31 predicted proteins | sample IncBWC19OmetaG_FD_155485 | JGI IMG/M metagenome (GOLD analysis project Ga0210388, IMG submission 155485) | Forest soil microbial communities from Barre Woods Harvard Forest LTER site, Petersham, Massachusetts, United States - Inc-BW-C-19-O ...
TTGGAGCGTCTCGGGTGTTCCGCCACGCTCGGCCTCACGCAGCACTCCACCCCTGCGCACTGACAGCTTGCGAACCCTGGCAGCCGATCTCGACAAGCTCGAAGAGGCCGCCGACGGCGCCGATGCCGACCCGGGGCCGGATGTGCGGGCTTCCTTTGCAACGCTCTCGCGCATGCTGACGGCCACGCTCTCTGACTGGCAGACACTTTTGAATCACGATCTGGTGGAACTCAATGCCCAGTTGAAAGCAGCGGGTGAGCCGCTCGTCACGACGTGATGAGCGGCTCTTAGGTGGTGTAATCCCAGCCCATTCTGACCATGGTTTTGACGCACTCGGCCGGCAAAAAGGAATTCCACTCCAGGATATTCTTGACTGAGCGCTTTGCGTCGGCCGCTCGGAGCGGGGCATGGATTGACACGTTGAGAGGCGGTCCTCGGTGTTGCTCCAACCTTGTGCGCACGCGGACTTTCATATCTTGTTTCATGGCTAGTTCTTTGGTCGGTGGGACGGCCTTATAAATTCTTAGCGTTGTGTGTCAGCCGAGGTTCATTGTGAATCGGCGACGAATGGGAGAAAAGTAAGAAAGTCCGACAATTCGTGGCGGAATCGTCTGACGCCAGCATGCTTGTCGATTTCAGGCCGCCTCATTCGTCTTATAGTTTATGAGATACACAGTGATGACTTCACCTGCCTTTGTGCGACTTAAGGCCCTCGCGCCGTACGCGCTGATCGAACTCATTCTGCCGGGAGGTTCGGTAATGGCACTGCTGTTGTGGCTTTATCGGCGGCGGAAAAATGAGGCTGGCTTGGGGCAGTCTCCGGTGAGACTACATTCGTTCCTCCGATTGGCTGGTCCTTTGCGAGCGATTTTGCTCCGTCTTTTCTCCACCGCTGATACACGACCAGTCCTACGATCAATGTCGTGACTGCGACAAGGACGCCGGATTCGCCGACCCAGAGGGTAACGTCGGGCCCGACCGATGAGCGATCGAAAGGGTTTTGTATGATCGAATTCCAGGCCGCGTGTAGAACGATCGCCGGCCAGACGCTGCCGGAGCGAAGTCGTAAAACGCCGCCCACGAGCGCGTTGCCGATGACCATGATCGTGAACAGGCCGGCGGAGAGGAGGGGATGTGGTCCCGAGGCGTAGGCTCCCGAAAGAATGAGGGGGAAGTGCCAGACTGCCCAGATCAAGCCGCTCACGAACAAGGGTTGCGGCACACCGGCGGCGATGAGTCGCGTCAACATGTAACCGCGCCAGCCGATCTCTTCGCCTGCCGTCCAAAGACAGCCATAGACGGTGAAGATCGTGGCGCCCAGCGCAACAGACGCCAAAAACCGCGAAATGGGTTCCAACGCCGCGAGCCGCGCAGCGGCTGGACTCATCGCCAACTCTGCCGGCGATGGTGTAATAGCGGAAAAACCGACGAGGCCGGTGGCCCATGCGATGCCATAGGCTACGGTGCCGACGATGAGCGGCATCAGCACTGCGAAACCAATTGAACGGAGCCCGACCTTTCCGCCAAAGCGAAACGACACATCGCGAATTCCCTCGCGCAGTGACAGTCGCGCCACGGCCGATGACAAAGCGGGCATCCACATCAACACCAACACGAGGTTTGGATGATTGGACATGGGGCCGCCGTCGCGCACGATCAGCCATTCAACTATTCCCGACGTGACGATCAGGATCGGGAAAAAGATCGATAGGCCTCGCCTGGCTTGGGCGGCGGATGCCGTTGCTGGATCAGTCATGATTACTCCCTTCAATCCCGGTCGAATACCAGTACATAACCGTGAAACCGTATCAATCCCGCCAGGGGGGCGAGGGCAGGGGCCCGAACAGCCCGGCCGACGAAGAGGGGGGAAGGCCGAATCATTCTCCATATAAAGGAGTACATTGGAACTGTGCGTCCTGAGGTGCTGTCGACGTGTAGTATGAATTCCTCGGCCTTGCCCAATCGGCTATTGCCGTTCGCACTGCACTTTTTCCGACAGTTCCTATGGGGCTGCGTTGGACTCCTGGTCTTCTCAGTGCTCGGCCGCGCGGTGTTCGCCTCGATTGCCTATGCCACGAAACGTCTGACGGACACCGTTCTGGCAATGCACGATCCTGCTGCCGAAGCGAGCACGCTCCTCGGTCCGTTCATGCTGTTCGTCGCCCTGGTCGTGGCCCGCTTTGTGATGGACGGCGGCATGTGGTTCAGCTCTTACCACACTCGCTCTCCGATGTTGGTTCGAATTAAGGAAGAAGTCTTCGCGTACGCGCAACGCCTCTCGAGCGCCTATTTCGAGAACACGCTTTCCGGAAAGATCGCGCATCGGACCGTGCTCCTACCCGACCAGGTGCTCGCGCTCTTTGACATGACGGTGTTCGATTTCATTCCGGGGGCGTTCTTCTTCGCCTTTGTCGCAGCGTACTTCTATATCGCGAGTCCTTTGTTCTCCGCAGCGGCCTTCGCCGCAATCGCCGTGTACTTCACAGTCAGCTTGTTCGTCGGTCGCGAATGCACCCGTCGCGCCATCGCGAACAATGAGGCCAGGGCGGCTGTTACCGGCCGCGTGGTCGATGTCCTTACCAACATCCGAAACGTCTTCTTCTTCGCCAACCAATCGCTCGAAGACGAGGAACTCAAGCGCTACACGGGCGAAGAGCGAGATCGCCGTCGCGCCTCCTATCGCGCCGTCATTCGGCTGCGTTCCGTCCAATACGTCATGGATATCGCGATGTGGATAGTCTTCGTCGGCGGTGCCCTCTACGCCTGGGTACACCGGCTGATCGGCGCGGGCGACTTTGTCATGATCACGGCACTCACGAGTTCCCTGCTGCAGACCGCCTACAACATCGGACAGCGAATTCCTGAATTCTATGACCAGCTAGGCTCAGCCCGAGAGAGCATCGAGACGCTGATTGTGCCGGCGACGATTGTGGACAGGCCGGGCGCACCAGAGCTGAGGGTGACGCGGGGCACCATTCGTTTCGAGCAGGTCGCTTTCGCGTACGACGCTCCCTCCAAGGACAGAACGCGGCATGCCCGCAATGTCGTGAAAGCCTTTGAGCTCACGATTCCTGCAGGGCAACGGGTCGGACTTGTTGGACCGAGCGGCGCCGGCAAAACCACTCTCATGGGCCTGTTGCTGCGTATGCACGATGTGGACCAAGGCGCCATTCGCATCGATGATCAGGACATTCGTGAGGTGACGCAGGAGAGTCTCCGACGATCCATAGCGCTCATACCACAAGACACGAACCTGTTTCATCGGGGTCTTCGCGAGAACATCCGGTACGGCAGACCGGGCGCGACCGATGAGGAAGTCGAGTTGGCGGCGCGCCGAGCACATGCGCACGAGTTTATCGTAGAGCTTGATCAGGGCTACAACACTCTGGTGGGCGAGCGCGGCATCAAGTTATCCGGCGGGCAGCGGCAGCGCATCGCGATCGCGCGGGCGATCCTCAAGGATGCACCGATTCTGCTCCTGGACGAAGCAACCAGTGCACTCGACAGTCACAGCGAGCACATCATTCAAGCAGCCATGCGCGAAGCGATGGCCGGCAAGACGGTGATTGCCATCGCTCATCGCCTGAGCACGGTCATGGACATGGATCGGCTCATCGTATTGGATCGAGGATCGATTGTCGCCGACGGATCGCATGACGAGCTTTTGAGGCAGGGCGGCCTGTACGCCGAACTGTGGCGCAGACAGTCCGGCGGCTTCAATCCCGTTGCAAGACCGGCCGAACTCGAGCAAACCAGGGAGATTGGCGATCTGGACGAGCACCCGATGGGGATCGTCGAGCGACCTGCGGCTACGGAAGAAGGCGAAAAGGCCTGAAAAAAGAGGAAAGGGCGAAGAGAGCCCTCATGATGCGCCGATCACTATCAACGAAGTCATGCCGGACGAGACCTTGAACTCGCTCCTGACTTGGATAGGCGCTAACCAACGAGTCGACTAGACGCGGGGCTGGGCGCGAAATGGACCCGCAAAACGGTCTTGAACTGGATCTTGACTCGAGAGGGCATTGAAACCCAGCATGGTTCCAAAGCAGATCTGACGAGGGACATGGGGGGAGCCGTTTGGATTGCGCTGCTCGCAGGTCACTTTCGCGGATGCGGTTATTGAGCCTGGTGCTTTTTCTTGGCGCCAGCGCGGCTGACTCCTCGTTTGCCAATCCCATTATTCTTGGCAATGCTGTTGTGGCGCTCAACGGTCCCTGGCGATTTCATACGGGCGACGATGTGCGCTGGGCCGAACCCGATTTCGATGATTCCAACTGGGAATCCGTCGACTTGACGCCTGCGGCGGGTGCTCACGACTCCGATGTCGGGTTGACCGGATATGTACCTGGCTGGCAGGCGCGGGGACATCGTGGATATATTGGCTACGCTTGGTATCGCGTTCGTATTTCGATCGAATCGGCGCGAGGCGAGAGCTTGGCGCTCGGCGGACCTCCGTACGTTGACAGTGCTTATCAAGTTTTCTTCAATGGTCGCCTCTTGGGCGAGTTCGGCGATTTTTCCGGCCCGCTACCTGCGGCCTACGGCATTCATCGTCCGAAGTTCTTTGCGCTAAACGCTGCCGTCGTAGAGAAACAGAATTGCTGCGTGATCGCGGTTCGCGTGTGGATGGGACCCTGGATGCTCGGTGATCCGGAGTCGGGCGGAATCCATATTGCGCCCTCTTTCGGCACGACTGCCGGCGTCGATGCGCGGTATCAGGCACAGCATTGGGAAACCCTTCGCGGCTACATCGTGGACGCGGTCGAGGCGGTGAGTTTTTGGCTCCTGGCACTCGTGGCTTGCAGTTTAATTCCCTTCGATCGATCAAACCCCGCTTATCGTTGGATGGCGGCCGCGTTGGTGTTTCTCGGAATCGCGCGCGCGAATCAGGCGGTGTTTTTTCTGTGGGAAATCGAGTCGTTCAGGGGATTTGAATTGGTGACGGTGGTTCTCATGATTCCCCTGAGTTTGGCAGCCTGGACGCTGGCTTGGTATTACTGGGTCCGGCCCCGATATTCCGCCTGGTTGCCCCGCGTTGTGAGCGCGCTTACCGTGGCATTGATGACCTTGACGATTCTGCGCCGCTCGTGGTTCTACGGCATCTTTGCGCCTTCGTTTGAAGCTGCCGTTCGTTTCTGCTCTATGTCCGTGCGCCTGATCTTCTTGATTTTGACGTTATTCATTCTGTTGCGCATTTTGCTCCAGCCAAGTCGTGAGAAGTGCTTTGTGATTCCCGCGATACTTTTGCTGTCCGTAGGATTATTTGCGCAAGAACTGTCCCTCATCGGCATTCCCGGGATTTGGTTTCCGTTCGGTGTTGGCGTGTCGCGCACAGAATATGCATATGCAATTTTCGATATTGCGTTGGTGGCGCTATTGCTGCGGCGACTCTACTCATTCCGCGCTGTCCAAGGACCCCCTCGCGGCCGCTAAGGGTCGCGATTACCAAACGCATCCGGTAATTGTTCGTTGCGAATGCGAGGACTAATATTGTGTCCCCGCGCACGGCGGGTACCAAAAGGAGTATTCATGGGTGGGTGACCACCAGCTGAACGAAATCGATTAAACCACACAATCAATCATTTCAGGAGTCGGCAATGAGGCAGCTATTCAAGCACCTGTCGCTGGGCGATCAGGTGGCGGCGAGGTTGGTTATTATTAGTCCAAGTCGGTCTCAATATTATTTCCGGTCGATGCTGTTTTTGGCTTTTCTCATCAGCTTCGCTGCGTTTGGATTAGCACTGCCATCGTATGCGGGGGTCACACAGATCAACATCACGTGCGTGCAGTCACCCACCTTCGGCGGCGCGAGCTTCGGCGGCGTCGGCCAGTACGAACTCATTCAGGGAACCTTCACCGGCGAGGTGGACCCTTCCAATCCACAGAACGCCGTGATCGTCGACATACAGAATGCGCCGAGAAATTCTAAGGGACTGGTGAGCTATTCGGCCGACTTTCAGATTTTTCGGCCAATCAAGCTTTCCCAGGGGAACCATCGAGTTATTTTCGACCTGCCGAACCGCGGGGGCGCTACCGCCTTGAGCACGTATAACAACGGCACCGGCAATGACAGGTCGTGGTGCACCTCGGGATTGCCGGCGAAGTTTACCGTCGGCGACGGCTTTCTCATGAACGAGGGATTCACGGTTGTCGACGCGGCCTGGGACATCACGGTCACGCCGAGCGGCAGCAACAGCTCGTCCGCCTTCGGCGTGAGCTTTCCGGTCGCGACGAATCGCGATGGCGCGGTCATCACCGGTCCGGCGACCGAGGAATTCGATATCGACTTCAACGCGACGGCGGCCACCGAGCCCCTGCATTACGCGGCAGCGAGCGCGGATCAATCCAAGGCAACGCTCACCGTGCGGGAGAATTACGGCGATACGCCGATCGTGATTCCGGCGTCGGGATGGGCCTACACGGATTCGACCTTGACCGCCATCACTCTCACGAACGGCCTGGTCTTTGGCGGGCCGGGCACCTACAGCCCGACTGCACTCTACGAATTCACGTACATCGCGAAGAATCCGCTGGTTGCCGGACTGGGCTTTGCATCGCTGCGCGATTTCGCGACCTTTCTGCGCACCGCGAAGAAGGATGACAGTGGCGTGGCCAATCCTCTGGCCGACGATGTGCAAGCCATCTACACCACCTGTGTGTCGCAGCCCTGCCGCACCACGCACGATTTCCTGCTGTTCGGATTCAATCAGCCGGAGGTCACGCACGGGCGCGGTCGAGGCGATTCGAACGATGAGCATGCTTCCCGAGGTGCGAACAAGCTGGTGTTCGATGGGATGATCAACTGGATCGGCGGTGGCGACGGCATCTACATGAACTACCGTTTCTCTCAGCCGACCCGTACCTCGCGGCAGCACATCGCACGCTGGTATCCGGAGTTCCAGTTCCCGTGGGCGAATCAGGCGCTGTATGACCCGAACACAGGGCAATTCCGCGGGCGTCTGGATGCGTGTTTAAAGACCGATACCTGCCCAAAGGTTTTCGAGCTCAATTCTGAGAATGAGTACTACTCCAAAGGCGGCTCGATGCTCACGACCGACACGGAGGGCCGTGACCTGGATTTGAATGCGACTCCGAACGTTCGCTACTACCAGCTGTCCAGTGTGCCGCACGGCGCCGGCACGGCCGCCGGAATCTGTCGCCAACCGCAGAATCCGCTGAATGCCAGTACCACATTGCGCGCGCTGACGGTTGATATGGATGAGTGGGTCTCCTCTGGAAGGCAACCGCCCAGCAATCGGGTGCCGACACGCGCCAGCGGCACGCTGGCCCCGTCCTTGCCGCAGGCGGGCATGGGCTTCCCCAACATCCCGGGCGTTTTTTACAACGGCATTATGCACACCGGCGACCTGTTCGATTTTGGGCCGAGATTCCGCGAGGGAATCCTCGATGTTCAGCCGCCGGTGCTGGTCGGTACGCCGTATCGGGTCTTCGTACCGAAGACCGATGCGGATGGCAACGACATCGCCGGCATCCGTTTGCCCGATGTTTCCGTTCCGCTTGCGACCTATACGGGATATGCATACCGGGCACAGGTTCCAGGTGATCCGGTGCCGATGGTCGATGGATGCGATGCGTCCGGTCAGCGTATTCCCTTCTTGGAGACCAAAGCCGAACGCATCACGGCGGGCGATCCGCGCCTCTCGATTCAAGAACGCTATCCAGACCACGCCACCTATGTGAATCAGGTCACGACCGCGGCACAGCAGCTGCAGGCGGAACGCCTGATGCTCGAGATGGATGTGCAGGCGTATATCGCAGCGGCACAGGCGGCGAGCGTTCCATAAAAACTTAATGGTACGACGGATTCCGGGTTGCAGACCCGGAGTCCGTCTTAGCGCCGCTGAGCGGGATCCGGAGGGCCAGAAAAAGAATGTGCCGCCGGTTCAACTTTTTAGCTTCCACTCTGGCGTAATTGCGCCGATCTGGGAGACGCTATCGCCCTGTTTTGCATCGGGGATTGTTGATTGCCATGGACCAAGGTGATTTCGAGTCGTTGGTTTCGCAGATGGAGCAACTGGCTCGCGAGAAACCCAAACCTTACCGTCGACGTGTGTTTTTGTTGGCGGCGTTGGGATACGCCTATCTCATCGTTGTCGCCGTTGTTCTCTTGGGATTGACCGCCGCGGCGATCGCGAGCGTCTCCAAGATCGGCATATTGGGAGGCAAGCTCACCGCTGTTGTCGGCGTGCTGTTGATTGCCGTGGTGCGCGGTCTTTGGGTGCGACTGAAGCCGCCAAGTGGCGAAGTGATCACGAGTGCAGACGCCCCAGAACTTTTTCGCCTGGTGAACGCGCTCCGCGTTCGACTCAAGACGGCGTCGATTCATGTAGTGCTGATCACACCCGCTTTCAGCGCCGGCGTTGCGCAAGTACCGAGATTCGGTCTTTTCGGGTGGCATCGAAATTATTTGATCTTGGGTCTGCCCTTCATGAAGGCGCTGACCGTCGAACAATTCAAATCGGTCCTGGCCCACGAGATGGGTCATTTGTGCCATGGACACACGCGGGCATCGAATTGGATCTACCGCATGCGCATTATCTGGGCCCGGCTGGAAGCGATCTTTGAATACCAGCAGCACTGGGGCTCGGGTCTGATTCGCGCGTTCTTCAAGTGGTACATTCCGTACTTCAACGCGGTGTCCTTTCCGTTTGCCCGTGCCAATGAGTATCAGGCCGACGCGGCGTCGGTGCTCGTTACGTCCGCTCGAAAGGCTGCGCAGGCCCTTACCGCTGTGCACGTCATCGGCATTTACCTTGAACATCGATATTGGCCGGCGATGATGGCCGCGGCCAAGGAGAAGCAACCGGTGGTGCCGTTCGCCGGGTTTACCGCTCAGGCCGTCACTAGCGTTCCGGAGGACGAACTCAAGACGTGGGTCGCTGCCGCGCTCACGCAGGTCACGTCTCACGATGATACGCATCCCGCGCTGGCGGATCGCCTCAAGGCGATCGGCGCGCCCGCGGAATTCGCGCCGCCCGCACCGGGAGAAGGCGCAGAGAAGCTGCTGGGTTCCTCGCGGGCGCGATTCGAGAAGCAATTCGATGCGGCTTGGAACAAGTGGGCCGCACCCAAGGAAGCCAAACCCTATTTTCAGCAGGCGCCGTCGCGGTGAGCGCCACGTGGGCGGGACGGACCTTGACGATCGCACCGCGATCGATCCGCGTAGGTCCAAACGCGGGACACGGACTTCGAACGATAGCATCGTTCGCGCGCACGCAACATTAAACTCACGCAACGGCCGACTCGCATGACTGCATCGAGCAGCGAAGCGCCGGGCATCGTTCGGATCAGTCGACACCTTGGATGCGCTTATTCACAAGAAAGTCGTCGACCGGAGCGCTGCGCGGCCATACGAATGAACTCCAACCGCGCCAGTTGTTCTAAATCAGTCGAGAATTGCGCGAGTGCGACGTGGATCGCACTTTCCAATTTCTAGACTTGCATCAAACATTGGTGTTTGCTCTTCGGCGATTAATGCGTTACACATAATACTAAGAAAAATGGTGGAGGTGAGTGACCGGAGTTGGTGAACTTTGCGAGGTTGAACCTGTGACAACGAGCGCATTGCTTTTCAACGATTTCAAATCATCCTACGACAAGAGCGTGGCGGCGAACCTCACGCTCGAAGAATACTTCGAGCTGTGCCGCAACGATCCTATGACCTACGGGCTCGCGGCAGAGCGCATGGTCAAAGCCATCGGTGAACCGCGACTGGTCGCGACGAAATCCGATCCGCGGCTGCTGCGGCTGTTTGGCAATCGAACCCTCAAATACTACGACGCCTTCGCCGACTTCTATGGCATGGAGGGCGGCATCATCGAGGAGATCGTGGCCTTCTACCGGCACGCAGCGCAGGGGCTCGAAGAGCGGAAGCAGGTGTTGTACCTCTTAGGACCTGTCGGCAGCGCAAAGAGCACCTTGGCCATCAAGCTCAAGAGTCTGATGGAGCGCTACCCCATCTACACGTTGGTGGACGGAGATACCGGCGAGCGCAGCCCCCTGCTCGAGTCGCCCTTGGGACTATTCAACCCCGAGAAGTTCGGTGCGCGGCTCGAAGGTCAATACGGCATCGCGCCGCGCTATCTCACCGGATTGTCGAGCCCCTGGGCGCAGAAGCGCATGCGCAACTATCACGGCGACCTGACGCGCTTTCTCGTTCAACGCATCTATCCCTCGGTGCTCAATCAACTGGCGGTCGCCAAGACCGAACCCGGCGATGAGAACACGCAGGACATCAGCTCGCTGGTCGGCAAGGTCGACATGCGCAAGTTGAGCAAGTTGAGCCAGGACGACCCGGATGCCTATAGCTACTCGGGCGGCCTGTGCCTCACGACTCAAGGGCTGCTCGAGTTCGTCGAAATGTTCAAGGCGCCCATCAAAGTGCTGCATCCGCTGCTGACGGCGACCCAAGAGGGCAATTTCAAGGGCACGGAGGGATTCGGCGCCATGCCCTATCAGGGCACGGTGCTCGCACACTCGAACGAGAGCGAGTGGAAAAAGTTCAGCAGCAATCGCGACAATGAAGCCTTCTTGGATCGCATTTTCATCGTCAAGGTGCCGTACTGCCTGCGCGTGACCGAGGAAGTGGCTATCTATCAGAAGCTGCTGCGCGAATCGACCTTGGAGAAAGCCCCGTGTGCGCCGGGCACACTACCCATGCTGGCGCGCTACATGGTGCTGTCACGGCTCAAAGCGCCCGCCAACTCCAGCATCTACTCGAAACTGCGGGTCTATGACGGGGAGAATCTGCGCGAGTCGGATCCCCAAGCCAAAAGCGTCGCCGAGTATCGCGAAATGGCCGGCGCCGACGAGGGCATGACGGGATTTTCGACCCGCTATGCCTTCAAACTCATCTCCAAGGCGTTCAATCGCGACGCCTCCGAGGAATCGGCCGATCCCGTGACGCTTTTAAAGGTCATCGAGGAAAGCATCGGTACCTCCGACTTCAGTCCGGATTTGCAAAAGGCTTGCACGGTGCATCTCAAGGACTTCCTGATCCCGCGCTATCTCGAGGAACTCACCAAAGAGATCCAGGCCGCTTATTTGGAGTCGTATACCGATTATGGCCAGGAATTGTTCGACCGCTACGTGGCGTTTGCCGATTTTTGGATTCAAGAAGAGGTCTATGTGGATCCGGCCACCGGCGTCGCCTTCGACAAGTCGGCCCTTAACTCCGAACTCGAGAAAATGGAAAAGCCGGCCGGCATCGGCAACCCCAAAGACTTCCGCCACGAAATCGTCAATCACGTGCTGCGCGCGCAGAACAAGACCAACGGTCAAAAACTGATTTGGACCAGCTATCAGAAACTGCGTGAAGTCATCGAGAAGCGCATGTTCGCCGCCACCGACGATTTGCTGCCGGTAGTGTCCTATTTTGCCAAGGGCAACGCCGAGGATGAGAAGAAGCACGAGGCGTTCATCGCCCGGATGCAAGCGCGCGGCCACACGCCGACGCAAGTACGCCGTCAGGTCGAATGGTGGACGATGGCTCGCCGCCAGTGAGCCGCAATTGCCAGGAATTCGCAGCGTGACCAGCGTCATCGTCGATCGGCGACCGGACAAGGGCAAAAGCACCGCGAATCGGCAACGCGTTTTGAAGCGCTTGTCGGGAGCCTTGAAGTCGCAAGTCGATCAGCTGATCGCCCGCCGCAAGCTCAACGAGCATGACAAGGCGACGGAAGTTACCATCGAGCGCAAGGACGTCAGCGAACCGAGCTTCTCGATCGATCCGGCCTCCGGCGATTCCGCCCGCGTCGTTCCCGGCAACCAGCATTATCGGGTCGGCGACAAGATTCCTCGCGATCCGGCCGGCGGCCAGGGCCGGGGCCAAGGGCAGGGTCCCGGCGACGGCGACGATGAAGACGCGTTTCGTTTCGCGCTGTCCCGCGAAGAGTATCTGTCGCTGCTGTTCGATGAGCTCGAATTGCCGGCGCTGGTCAAGAAGGAGTTGCTGGAAATCGATGAGAATCGATTTCGCCGCGGCGGCGTGGTTCGCTACGGCAACCCGGGAACGGTGTGCGTGGCGCGCACGTTCAAGGCGTCCATCGGCCGCCGCGTGGCCGCCGAGGCGCAGTTTGAGGAAGCGTTGGAAGAGGCCGAGGCGGCGCTCAAGCTCGCGCGCCTGAGCGCCGAGCCGGCGCGAGTGCAGGCGGCGCAGCTCGAGCTGAAGGAGGTGCGTCAACGCGGCGCGGACATTCCGTTCTTGGACCCAGTCGACCTGCGCCACCGCAGTCTGATCGAAGTCCAATCACCGCGCACGGCGGCGGTCATGTTCTGCCTCATGGATGTATCCTCGTCCATGGACGAGGCCCGCAAAGATTTGGCGAAGCGCTTTTTTACGCTGCTGTATCTTTTCTTGACCCGCAAATACGCCAAGGTTGAGTTGGTTTTCATCCGGCACACGGATCAGGCGCAGGAAGTCGACGAAGACACGTTTTTCAACGGCACGCAGGCGGGCAGCACCAAAGTCCTTTCTGCCTTGGCCAAGATGCATGAGATCATCCGCCTGCGGTATCCGGCGTCGCAATACAATATTTTCGGCGCGCAGGCGAGCGACGGCGACTCCTTCGGCGCGGATTCGACCGAGTCGTCGGCGTACTTGATTGCGCAGCTCCTGCCAGAATCGCGTTACTTCGTCTACGCCGAGGTGGGAGAGGCGTCGAGCAACACACCGACCAGTCTGTGGACGGCGTACTGCAGTATCCAAAGTGAACAATTCAACATGGCGACCGTGAAGGGTCGCAATGAGGTCTATCCCGCGCTTGCCAAGCTGTTTCAAAAGGAACAGCCGGTCGCATACGCCATGGGATGAACCGTCCCATGCGAGAATCGAGCACACTCAGCGGCAGCGAATGGGCGATGGACGACCTCCTCGCGATCGAGCAGTTCTGCGCCGGGCACGCCGAGCGCTACGGACTCGACACCTTCCCCAACCAGATGGAAGTCATCACCAGCGAACAGATGCTCGACAGCTATGTCTCGAGCGGACTACCGGTGAATTACGCGCATTGGAGCTTCGGCAAACACTTTCTGATCGAGAGCGGCAAGTACCAGTCGGGCGCCAATGCCCTCGCGTACGAAATCGTGCTCAACACCAACCCGTGCATCGCCTTTCTCATGGAAGGCAATTCCCTGGCCATGCAGGCGCTGGTGATTCCGCATGCCTGTTTCGGCCACAACAGCTTCTCCAAGGGCAATTATCTATTCCAGCAGTGGACTCAGCCCGACGCAGTTCTCGACTATATGCTGTTCGCCCGCAACTACGTCGCCGACTGCGAGGAGCGCCATGGCGCCGAGCGTGTCGAACAGACTTTGGATGCCTTGCACGCGCTGCGCGATCAGGGACTCGATAAGTACAAGCGGCCGCGCAAGCTCGACACGCGCAAGGAGCGCGTCGAACAGGCGAGGCGCCTGGCCGTAGCGCAGGAGTCGATGCGCCAAGCCGAATACTACAGCGTCGTGCCGCACGCCGAAAAACCCACCGCCGCCGAGCCGGTGTTCCCGGCGAGCCCCGAGGAAAACTTACTGTACTTCATCGAGAAACACGCGCCCAAGCTCGAACCCTGGCAGCGCGAACTTGCCCGCATCGTGCGCAAGATCGCGCAGTACTTCTACCCGCAGCGCCAGACTCAGGTCATGAACGAGGGCTGGGCGACATTTTGGCATCACCGGCTGCTCAACGACATGTACGACGCGCGGCAGATCGATCAGGGAATTCTGCTCGAGTGCCTGCACTCCCATACCAATGTCATCCGGCAGCCGGAATATGGGAGATTGAACCCGTATGCGCTGGGATTCGCGGCCTGGAACGAGATCAAGCGGGTGTGCGAGGCGCCCACCACGGAGGATCGCGAATATCTTCCCGAGATCGCCGGCCAGGATTGGCTCAAAACTTTCCATGATGTGATGCAAAACTATCGCGACGAGAGCTTCTTGCTTCAGTTCCTGACCCCGAAATTAGCGCGTGATTTTCGCTTGATGGCGATTCAAACCCGCGAAGGCTTGGATCACTGGACGGTCAATGACACGGCGGGCGGCGAGGGGTTCAAGGCGATACGCAGTCAATTGGCGGCCTCCTATCGGCTCGAGTCCTACATACCGGAAATATCCGTGGTGCGCTATGGACGAGACTCCGACCGCAAGCTGGTGCTGCAACATCAAAGCTACAACGGCAGGACGCTGCACTCTGCGCAGACCGAGCAGACGCTGAAGCATTTGCGCTGGTTGTGGGGTTTTGACGTGACGCTCGAGGCCCTGGATCAGAGCGGGCGCACGATCAAGACGTATTGACGCCTCGAACACGGGACCAGGCGCAGCTCATTTGGACGACTCGCTGCGATCATCGGGCGCCCCTACTGACTGGGGCTTGCAGGAATAATGGTCCTGGGCGAGTTTGGTGACCAGCGAGGCGGCCTTGGCCACGCAGTAGGCGTAGCCGGTTTTGGAGGACCAGAGGGTCGTGGTTCTGCCGTTTCGGGTGTAGTCCACGCGGCAAGCCTTGGGCGCGCGCGCCGCGTCGGTCTTGACCACGCTCACCATGCGATTATCGGAGCGGAATGTGCAGATGAATTCCTCCTTGGATTGAGCCTGCGCAATCGGAGTCATCAAGATGAGGAAAATGAGAGAAACGAGTCTTGACGCCATGGGTCGTGCACTCATTGCAGCTTAATTCCGGGAAACCACCCGCTCTTGGCCAGGAACGCCTTCGGATCGGTCATCTCAATGATCTCGCGCAGCGCCCCTCGCTTGTCGCTGTCGTGCTGGTAGTAGGATTTGATGATGCGGTAGCCGACCCAGTAGCCCAAGTCACCTTGCTTGTCATAGGTTGAGTTGTCCAGCCATTTGGAAAAATCGGTGCTCTCTTCATCAGTAAGAAATGCGCTCTCGATTTCCTTTTCATGTCCCTGGGTTGCTGCCCGCATCTGAGGGCTGGTGACTTCGCCGGGCTGACCGGTCAGCAGTTCAGCGCCGAATTCTGCGGCGCCTTCGATGAGGGACCTCTCGAGCAAAGTGGGATGTTCATCATCACTGAGAGCCGCGGCCTGCTGGACGTGGATATATTCGTGGGCAATGATGCGTACGAATCTGTCCTCGATATTGGGATCCATCCACTTCACCGCGCACAGTGCCTCGAGACCGATCTGCAGACCGGTGACAGGGCTACCCACGCCGACGGGTTTCCCTCGTCCGACGGCGATGGTCACCGGTGGCAACCGTGCTTCCGGATACAGACGGCCTAGTTTTCTTAGCGCGACCCCCACGCGCTGACGCACGCGCGGCAGCACGGCCATGCATTGCCTGGCATCCGTATAGATCTCGGGGTGTTTGGCGATGTTATCGGCGATTCTCGCTCCGGTGACGTTGCGCACCTTCGCGAGGTTGTGCAGCCCGTCCGAACCCGGATCAAGGTAGTCGTGCTGAAGTTGATCGGCAGTCGGGTGTCCGTTGGTCGCGTCGTACAGCTTATAGAATGCAGCCACGTCCTCGATATGAATAACGGGGCCGTCCACTGGATGCGCCGCCAAGGAAGCGGCGCCATGCGCCAATCCGCAAATCAAGCCCAGACTCAAAGCGTTGACGACGAGTCGCGCGGGAACATACTTCATGAGTCTATCTCTGGAGGATTCATGGACGGAATGACAGCAGAGCTATCAACCGGATCAGTATTCGCGCTCTTGTCATCGGACTTCCTTGTTTTTGCGGTTGGCGGTCAGTGGAGTATACGATAGCTCGAGGGCCCTCTCGCCGGATGAGGCGGGGCTCAATCCAAACGAGGGACGCGGCAATGAGACTCATAACGCTTGGGGCGACTTTTCTCTTTCTGGCGATGGCCTCGCTGACGCAGTTGGCCAAGGTCGCAGGTGCCGCTGAACCTCTCGCCAATCATTGGCTTGTGACTGCCGACCTTCACGGGACGACGATCTATGGGCGTTTGAATGTCGAGGCGCAAGGCCAAAAGATCACGGGTGAGTACTTCGAGGACAAGTTTGAGGGCTCACTGGATGGCAGCGCGATTCACTTCGTCGCCAAGGACAGTTCGGGTGGGACCTCGAAGGTAGACGGGGCGCTCAAGAATGGCGTGTTATCGGGCACGGTGGTTGAAACCGATGCGGCGGATGAAACTCATTCGCAGCGCTACTCATTCGTTGCAATTCCGATTCGCCAAGAACACCGGACTGCGTCGCTGCATCATGAGTTTGCGCCCTCCGTGTTCTACCGCGAGTTCTCCGCATCGAATAAGCCCGTTTTAACTGTCAATCCGGGAGACTCGATCCATACGACCACCGTGGACGCGGCGGGCGTCGATCAAGACGGCCATCGGCGAGTCTTGGGCGGCAATCCCCAAACGGGGCCGTTCTATGTTCAGTCCGCCATACCGGGAGACACGCTGGTCGTTCACCTCACACGATTGCGACTGAACCGGGATTACGCGATCAGCGATGATGGACTAGTCGGTCGTGGGACGGATAATAATCTTGCTGTGAAAATGAAGGATGCCGGCAACACCGTGGTATGGCATCTGGATATTGCGCAGGGGCTGGCCACGTTGCAAAAACCGGGTGCTCACATGGCGGCTTATACTGTGCCCGTTCATCCCATGTTGGGCTGTGTTGCGACGGCGCCCGCGCCTGCGCGCGGAGCGCCGCCCACGGGCGATTCCGGTAGCTACGGCGGCAACATGGATTTCAATGAGATCGTCGAGGGCGCCACCCTCTATCTTCCCGTGGCAGTTCCGGGGGCTCTCTTATATCTGGGCGACGGACACGCGGCGCAGGGCGATGGCGAGTTAAATGGCAATGCACTCGAGACCTCGTTGGAGGTCGAGTTCACCGTCGATGTAATCCCCGGGCGTCGGACGCCCGGGCCGAGAGTGGAATCCGCAAGTCACATCATGGCAATGGGATTGGCTGGATCGGTCGATGATGCTCTTAAGAGTGCGACTGCAAACATGGCGGGCTGGATTGCCGAGGACTATAAACTAACGCCCCCCGAAATTGCTGAGTTGTTCGGAACGGCTGCCGAGTACCGGGTGAGTGAAGTCGCCGATCGAAATGCGGGCGTTGTGTTGAAGATAAGCAAAGAGCGCCTGCAAGCGCTCAGTCGGCTGATTCCCGACAACCCCATTCATTGAATGGGGAGTCGGTGTCTTGTAACGATTGAGCAGTCAGACTAGATCAGCCATTGATGCGTGGCGACACTCCGGGCAAAAGAGATCACCGACAGGTGCGGGTGCGATTGCAGCTGGAATAGAAACCCGAGCGCGCCCATGATCAGGCTGTTCATTGCGAGAGCGGCCGCGAAAGTCGTCAGTTTGGAAGAGAGGGTGTTCATGGGCGTCTCCGAGAGTAAGTTTGTCATCCATCCTTGCCTGTAGAACACAGCAAGGGCCGTGCCAGTTGCAAAAACCAGCAAAAAGAGCATTTGGAAGGCCATCTGATAGCTGGGGAAGCGGGCGAGTGACCGCGGACACATCCGTGGACACTGTCCGCGGACAAAGCGGACAACCGACGAAGCGGGTAAGGGGCGAGTTGCCTGCGAGGGACATCCGAAAAATGGCGATTCAGAGGCTTCTACGGATGGCACAATCGAAGCTCCGAAACACTAAAAACGAATTGAAACTGGATCTCTTGGGGGATGTGCGATGCTCAGAATAACTGGAGTCTGCGCGCTCGCTTGGATCTGTCTTGTTCCGGCGCAATTTGCTCATGCGGTTCAACCTGCCGATGAGGTCACTCGCGTTGTGCGCGCTCAGATGGAGAAGCAGCACATTCCGGGGCTGGCCTTACTGGTATCGCGTAACGGCGTGCCGATTCGCGAGGAAGGATTTGGGCTCGCGAGTCTGGAACTGAAAGTAGGTGTTACGCCCAAGACCATTTTTCAGTCGGGGTCCATCGGCAAGCAGTTCACGGCGACAGCGGTGATGCTGTTGGTGGAGGAGGGGAAGATCGGCCTCAACGATCCGTTGTCCAAATATTTTTCCGACGCCCCAAGCTGGTGGAGCGGGGTGACGATCCGAGAGTTATTGAGCCACACGGCGGGATTCACGGACTACCCAAAGGACTTCGATTTACGCAAGGACTACAGCGAGGATGAACTCCTCAAAGTCGTCGAAGCGATTCCACCGGCGTATCCGCCAGGAACGGGTTGGGCTTATAGCAATCTGGGATATGTGACGCTGGGCATTTTGATCCACCGAGTCAGCGGGCAGTATTTCGGGGATTTTCTGCAGGATCGGGTATTCAAGCCGCTGGGTATGTCGACCACTCGCATTATGAGCGAAGCGGACATCATTCCGAATCGCGCAGCTGGCTATCGAATCGAGAAGGGAGAAATCAAGAACCAAGAGTGGGTCTCGCCATCAGCCAATTCGACGGCGGATGGCAGCTTGTATTTCACAATCCTAGATTTGGCGAAATGGGATGCGGCACTCTATACCGAGAAGGTATTGAAGGAGTCGAGCAAGCGGGAGATGTGGACAGTCGCTGCCTTAAGCGACGGCAAACCCAATCGGGCTCATTATGGATTCGGATGGTTTGTTGAATCGCGCAACGGCCACCGCGTCGTGGAGCACGATGGACGCTGGCAGGGGTTCTCGACGCAGATTTCACGGTATGTGGACGATAGACTGACCGTCGCGGTCCTGGCGAATCAGGGCTATTGCGATCCGCATTTGATTGCGGATGAGGTAGCGGCGGTTTATCTGGCGAAAGGGACGGCGGTTAAATTGCCCAGCCACTGAGCCGGTTCTCATCAGGTCTGATATCAGGCTAATGAGCAACTCTAGACCAATTCCGCGACGGAGACTATCAGCATCGCAGCCGGCATCAACAGAAGTTGCGCCAACACCGTCCCCGCCAGCCGGCTGCCGACGAGCCAGACGACTGCTCTCCGAAAGTGCGGCTCGCTGGTCTTTCCCTCGATCACATCGTCGGTCATCACGGACATTTGTGGATCGATGAATACAAACATCAAGATCGTCGCGACTCCGTTGACCACAGCGGACGCGCCTGAGGTCGAAATGCTCGGCGCGCGGGCCCCGTAAGGTCTGATAGGCTCGGGACCATGAACCTGTCGATCAAGCTTTCAGCCTTTGCCATTCTTCATCTGCTCGCGATCCGGACATTGGCCGATGAACCGCCTCGACTTGATGTTCCTGTCGCAGATCGAACGGCGCCGCTGACATTCATCGCCTACGGTGATACCCGCTTTACTCAGCGCGATGGCGTGGCGAATGCCACAGCGCGCCGTGCGCTGGTCGCGAGGATGGCAATCGAAAACCCGGCAGCGATTTTTATCGGAGGCGATCTTGTTTATGAGGGTAGCAGTCCTGAGGACTACGAAACTTACAAGAATGAAACTGCCGCGTGGTCGCAGGCCAAGATCCCGATCTTCCCGGCGCTCGGTAACCATGAGTTTCAAGGCTGCGACAAGGACTTGAGCCTTTGTCTTGAAAACTGGTGGAGAGCGGCCGCCCCGAGCCGCGTGCGGTCCTTCCGCTGGTATTCCGTGACGGTCGGGCCGAAGGTCCTGGTACTCGTACTCGATTCTGATTCATCCCTGAAGCCCGGAAGCGAACAACGGAGCTGGTTTGAACAGCAGATCACCCATACGGGTTCCCAAGTGGAATTCGTCCTGGTCGTGCTGCATTACCCGCCCGTTCGGGACCCGATCTTTCCCAGAGGGAAGGACGAGAAGGAAATTGCGCGCTATCTGTCCAAGCATGCGCGCTCGCTCCACGCCCGGATCGTCGTTGTGGGCAGCCACATACACAACTACGAAAGATTTCGCCGCGACGATAGCACCTATTTGGTTAGCGGCGGAGGAGGGGCAAAGCCCGTCCCGGTGCTTCGACTTGGAGAGCTTTCCAAGCTCGATACGGCCGTGAACTTTCACTACTTACGCTTTCGGCTCGAGGGCGGAATTCTGCGGGGGACCATGGTGCGATTCGACCCCAACCGTCCTGGGGAGACCGCTTGGACGGAGCCGGATCGCTTCGAGGTCGAAGCCAAAGACAGCCTGCAGCCTCGCAAAAATCGAGAGACTCGGCAGGATTGACGTGGAGAAGTGGGTGGTTGAAGTGCCTGTACCGGCGGAGAGCCGCTAGCTGCATAGCACCAAGAGCGCTTTCGCGTTAACTGCCTTGGGCGGCTAGAATGCAGTTGGGATTCCAGGGACGGCACACGGCATGGAGGGCATCATCCTACTTTTTCTCATTCTTCTCGTGGGCGCCTTGATTGCGCTCGGCATGGTTGCAGGTTTTGGACGCAAGCGCTTAGGGGTCAATCCACCGCGTCATTGTTCGAACTGCGAGACGCCCATGTCGTTGAGGCGCGTTTCCCTGTTGCAGTTACTGACGTTTCGGGGCATGTGGATGTGTCCTCATTGTGGAACGCGAATGCGTAGGAAGGCGGGAATCGCGGGGAAGGCGACGAGATGAGGCGAACTGGACTGGCCGCATCCCTTGGAGTGCTGGCATATTGTGCACAAGTTCGAGCGTTCGGAGCAGGTCATGAACCTTCAGTCGATTAATCTCAGGCAGAAGTTGGAAATGTTCGCGGAGCAGTGGCAACCGAAAGTCATTGCCGAGATGAATGACTATCAGTTCAAGGTGGTGAAGCTGCAGGGTGATTTTGTCTGGCACGACCACAGGGATACCGATGAGACGTTTATCGTCCTCGAAGGAGTCTTAAGGATCGATTTTCGTAGCGGCGCGGTTCACATTGCGAAAGGCGAGATGTACGTGGTCCCCAAGGGCGTCGAACACAAGCCTTATGCTGAAAATGAAGTACATTTGCTGTTGATCGAGCCGCGCGGGGTGCGCAATACAGGACATGAAGGCGGCGAGCGGACGGCGGCAAATGATGTGTGGATTTGAAGGGGTGAGAGACACTGAGTGCGCGGCAAGGCTTGAGGCGGCGAGATGACAGAACGACTGTATTTGAACTCGGGGGCACTCACTGGCGAGGCGCGCATTGTTGAGATCAGACTGGGCGAGGTATCCACGTTACGCCTCAATCAGACCCTCTTTCACCCTAGGGGCGGTGGCCAACCGGCCGATCGGGGAGCATTGATCCTCGCCGATGGCTCAGGGGTCGCCGTTCCGGTAATCGATGTGCGAAATGCAGATGACGGCGGCGTCGACCATGTGGTCGCTTCAGACGCACCGCTCTTGGTCGGCGATCGAGTTCTCATGCGAGTCGACGCCGACAGCCGCCTATTGCACGCTCGGCTTCACTCGGCTGGGCACCTCCTTGCGCTCGCAGGCGAGCGGATCGAGCCCGGCCTTCGAGGCATTGCCGGGCACCACTGGCCTGGTGAAGCACGCGTGGAATTCGAGGGTATTGCAACGAACCCGGAGGACTTCGAAAAAGCGCTCCGATCAATGCTGGAGGAAATGCGCAGCGCGAATCTGCCGATCAGCGCATCGGTGGGCGGCGATGGTCGCCGTTCGATCACAATCGACCGGGCCGCCCCTGTACCGTGCGGCGGGACTCATGTCGCAGAGACAGCCGCCATCGGCCGAATCGACATTCGGAAAATCAAGATCAAAGCGGGCCGGGTTCGAGTCAGCTACGACATTGAAGCGTGAGCGGAAGTAACGAAGTTCTGCGATAACCTTGAGAAACCAGGGAGGTGGCATGCGTCTGCAGGGATGTTTTATCGCCGTAACGGCTGTCGCAATCCTCAGCGGTTGTCCGGGTATGAGCAAGCCGGATAATGAACGCTTTCAAGCCGTCGTCGCGAAAAACGTGTCGGTGGGGATGCCGTTTGTGACGGCGATCGAGCATTTGGTTAAGGCGGGATTCTCCTGTGATGATCGGAGCGCGGCTCCCGCGGTTACTTGTACCCGGGAGCGCATGAGCTTGCTGCCGTACGCGTGCATTCAACGCGTCAATCTGATGACCGATGCGGAAAGAAGGACGATCATGGAAGTCAATCCGAGGCCGATTGGATGCGCCGGGCTTTAGCAAGTTGACGGTGAGGTGCACATGTCGCTCCTAGATCCGCCGCGCTGTCCGAATTGCAGTTCTATCATTGATCTGACCGAGCTGTATCGGGTGGCGCCAAAAGGCGGGACGACCATGATCGGCCGTGTGGGCATCGTGTGTCCGGTGTGCGGTATGAGCTTACGGGTGTTGCAGGTTCGCGCTTATCTCATTGGGCTGCTGCCGTTCTTTCTTCCGCTCGTTTTAGTCGTGACCACCTATATTGCGGCGCCTGTGGTCCGCGGATCGACCGAGTACAGCATTAGGATGGCGATTTTTATTGCGGTTATGTGGGTCGGAATGTCGCTTCACAAACGCAGCATCCCGAGACTTTTGACGCTGAGACTGCTCGAAAATGGCGAGGTCGTTCGCTTTCCATTGGCGCGGACACCCACGACTGACGAGCACGCGCAACCAAGCAACGCCCTCCAATTGACTCCGGTCGAGGCGAATCGACCCGTTTGGACTTGTGCGAAATGCGGAGAAGAGAATCCGGGGAATTTCGAGGAGTGCTGGAAGTGTCAGACGTGGAGAGCGCCTGAGAACAAGCAATCCGACGATCAGTCGGGGAAGGAGGAATGATCACGGGTCTAGACCTTAGGTGTAAGGAGCCGGTGACGCGGCAGCTCTTGGCGTGGGCGGAAGTGATATGTGTGATGGGGAAGAGTCATCGGAATAAGCTGCGGATAGGGGGAGGCTTGGAAGCCGAAGGATTCTCACTTGCCGAATGATCTGAAGGGCCCCGATGCTGGCGGCTAAGGCGGTCTCTGAATTCAAGAAAAGCGGCTATTTTGTGATTCCCGGCGTAATCGACGCCGTATTGAATCGGAGATTGGGCGCGTTCGTCGCAGGGATCGCGAGCGGAGCCGGGTCTCGAAGGTTGCTGGATGAGGCATGGTGCGCACATTTGGCCGGCGCGTTGCGTGGCGACGCAAGAATTCGTTCATTGTTGCCGCGTAACGCCGTGGCGGTACAGTGCACGCTGTTCGATAAGTCGCCGACCAAGAACTGGTTGGTGTCGCTGCACCAGGATTTGAGTATTCCGGTTAAGGAGCGGGTGGAGAGTCTGGAGTGTTCAGGATGGTCGGAGAAGGAAGGGCGCCTGTATGTGCAACCGCCGGTCAGCGTGCTCGAGCGGCTAGTTGCGGTTCGAGTCCATATTGATGACTGTCTCGCGGAGAGTGGGGCATTGCGAGTGGTGGCGCATTCGCATATGGAAGGTCGAGTCGATCCGAGCCGAGCCGAGGCGCTTCGCCAACAGCATGGTGAAACTGTAATTCCGGTCGCGCGGGGCGGAGCGCTGGTGATGCGGCCGTTGATCTTGCATGCGTCCTCGAAGGCGACGTCGCTCGTGCCAAGGCGGGTGCTGCATTTTGTATTTGGGCCGCCGGCGCTGCCGTTGGGGTTGGAGTGGCGGTGGGCGGTTTAGTCGAGGCGATCAAACGCATTGACGACAAGCAGCCTGGCAATCACGTTGATGCCTGGTTGTCGTGCGCAGCGGCACGCCGCCGTAACACGACGGACAGAATCCGATCGAGCAAGTAGCCAATAGCAAAAGCCACGAGGGCTTGGATGGCGCCGCTGGTTGGGTTGGGCGCACTGTGAACAACGCTGGGCGCAATCATCAGTACCAAGCCGTAAGCGACCCAAAGCACCATGAGGCCGCGGGCGATATTGAGTAGTAGGATCATGGTGTCACTCCATTGACGTGGCGATTTGGTGCACCCTATCTTAGAGCGCGTAGCATCCAGGCGTCAAAACCGGATCGCTGCCGAAGATTTAACATTGAAACTAAGACCGAGTCCGCCGGCGCTTGCGCGACCGCGAGACGTGGCGCGACGATGAGCCTAGCGTTATACTGAGCGTCCATGAAACCGCGATAGCGTGGTTTGCCCACGATTTAGATGGCCATTCTTGCGGCCGGAGGTTTTCATGGCAATCCAAGACTATGTACGTTCGATTGCGGCAACCGAGACCGTGTCGAAGAGGGACGTGTTTCGGTTTCTGGAAATGCAGTTCGCGCGGGTGGATCGGAATCATGACGGTGAGTTGGACGCGGAGGAGTTGGCGGCGTTCGTGCAGGCGGTCGCGCGGCCGGAGACCGATCAGCGCTAAGAGCGCGAATCTTAGGGTATCGCGAAGCGGATTGTAGGCAGAAATGACGAGCACTGCCGAAACGGCCGGTGTGATTGGACCGAGGCTGGCTTGGTCTTCGGTAGTTTTACCAGCTTCGCTTCCGGGTAAATCTCCGGATCAATCACCTGTCGAAGTCGGTTGACGCCGCATCAGCGCGCCAAATACCAGCGTGAGTGCGACTATGAATCCGCCCATCACCCAGCGATGATTGAACCAAAATGTGTCGATCCTCGCTCGTTGCGGGTCAGATCTCGAGTAGGCGATCGGCACGGCATCGCCCGTTGTAAATCGCACCATCGCCTGCTGCGTCGGATTGACGACGCGGTGCAGGCGGTCGTCAGCATCCTTGAACTCAAAGATTGGATAGACCTGCTTGCGCTGCGGGCGCTGGAAGTCGACGACTGTACCTTGAACATATGTGGGCTCGGGCGTCGAGCGTTGGTAGTTGCTGTCGAGCATTACGCCGGCGAGAAGAAATATCGCTGCGAGCGCGAAAGGTAGCATCAAACGCACGAGTACCTCCATGGACAGCGCCGAGCAGCGCTCGGCTTCAGCGGATTCCAAGTCGGATTCTAGCTTGAATCGGCTTCAATACCGTTGAGCTAGTGATAAGCGTGAGCGCCGAGCGAAAATACTGGGCGCTATTTCGCATTTTGCGGGGGAATCAATTGTTATAAAGGCCCGAGCAGCATCGTTTCGCAATGAAAGGAAGCGTTGGCGATTCAAGGAGATCCACGAATGAGGACGTTGCGAGGGAGACGCAGACCGACGGCGGCGATGACGAGGCCAATCGTTGATTAATTGGATCGTACTTCTAGGAGTTCATCTCATGCGCAATCGAATCTTCGGCGGGATTGGCGTGGTGTGGGGAGGCCTTATTCTGGTGACCTCGTTCATGCGTGGAGGGCCGCAAGGTTCCGGGGCCTACGCGGCGGGCCAAACTGGCGCGTTGGTATTTGGGGTTCTGCTACTCATCATCGGCGCTTATTACGTTCTGAAGGGTGGGCAGAAGGCTGGGAACAAATAGCGCGCAGCGGTGACCGCCATCTGGCCGATTTGACAATAGCTCTATACGAAGGCCTTAATGAGGCAATGCGACAGCACATCTCCGCTAGAGAGTCTTCAAATATTCGAGCAGCGCTTTTTTTTGACTCGGCGACAGCGCCGTGCCGAACTCGTGACCACAGCGGCTATTGCCGGAGTCCAAATCGCCGCAGTCGGTTGTTTGCAGTACCTGGGTGAATGCTGTTTGCTCGGTTGCCAGTCCGACTGTGTCGAGATCATACGCGGGCCCAATCTTGAATGACGTTACGCGCTCACGCGAGGGCTTGAGCAGCTCAGTCAGTGTCGGCACGGAACCATTATGCAGGTACGGCGCGGCCGCCCAGATACCGCGCAATACTCGCGACTCATAGCTGCCGCGCGCAGCGGTTGTGGGCGTAAAGCCGAACGCGCCCGTGAGCGATGCAGTTTCGGGGGTGAAGGCGGAGCCGGCGCGGGCAATCTGATCGGCGAGGTCAGTCGGTACCACCAGCGGCAGCGCATGCTGAATGATGGAGCCCACCACCGCGAGCTGCAAGACGCTGATCGGCGCTGTCGGGTTCTTCAACGGAAGGTTGAGGCCTGGAATTGATGCCCCGGTGAGGACGCCCGGGTCTACGAGCCGATCCATATTGGACCACTCTCGAGTGTCGGTACCGACATTCTGAATCGGGGTGGCCCACGTTGCTTCGGCCAAGTTGAGCGAGCGAATCTTTCCGGTTTTGACTTCGTGGCAATTCGCCGCGCAGTTCTGCGCGAAGAGTTTCCGACCCCGCGCCACCAAGGTCGGATTGGTGGGCCAAGGCCATTTGGGCGGTCCGATCATTCTGATCAGTTGCTCCAATCGGTTCAGGCCATTGAAATTCGTGGAATTGTCGTCGACGTAGTCGATACCGAGGAGTCGGCCACCATCTTTCACCGGGTGAAAAACGGCGAACACGCCCGTGACTTCGCCCACGTTACGCGCGAGCCCCAGCACCGAATTGCCGTTGTCGGCGAACCCCGGCCATTGGGTCGTGTCCTGCCGTGCGGCGTTCCACAGAAACGGATAACGGACCGGTGCGGTGGCGGGTTGAATGTTCCCCTCGATGATGAATGTCGGCGGCGGCCCCAGATCCAGGCCGGTCAGCCGGTTGAATATCATCGACACCGCGTCCAGTCTTCCCGGTCCCCAGGCCGGATTCGGAAGGCCCAGATTCATGATTTTGTCGTACGGCAAGTACCAGTCGGCGACATCTTTTCGAAGTGCCGCCACTTGGTCGGCCGTCGCGGATGAGCCTATGACCGTCCGGGCAAAGTCGTCGAAGTCGGTATCGGTTTTCAGGACGCTGCCCACCGCGACATCGAGATCCGTCAGGAAACTTTGGAAGTCGACAATTGCCGGGCCGCCATCGATTCGGTAGCTCTGGCCCTTCACCGTGATCTGGCGGGTATGACAGGCCGCGCAGGTCATACCCAGCACTTCGCCGTTGGTGGAACTTGCCACCGTGAATCCGACCGGCAGGCCGGGCGGCATGCTGCCTTCGTTGGCAAGATAACCGTAGCGGGAAAGACTATCTGCCATGAAAGGCTCGCCGCTGGGCTGTTTCAAGGCAGTCACCCACCGCAGCGGTATGACACGTGAGCCTTGATCGTGACTATAGAAGTCTGCGCGCGCGATAGCGGTCCAATTTATGCCCTGGTCCGTCGCAATCCAACCGGGGCTCACCGCACAGGCCGGCGAGATTAGGACCCCTGCGATATATATCAGGGCCAATTTTAGAATGAGGCGTTTCAAGTGTGCCGAGGGCATGCGAGGTCCCCCCTTCTTGAGTGATTTGGTAGATCGGCGACCAGCGCTAACGTAGCTAACGCCAATCGTTTAGTCGGGTCAACAGGCATCGCGAAGTGCAGTCAAAGAGCTTATTTAGGTGCATTATCGCTACTATTCTGCATTGACCTGAGCCGAGCACCCGCGGAGATGGGCCAAGAACGTTGGCAAGGAGGTCCGATGACAAAGCTCGATGAATTTCACGACGCAGAAGAAAAGCGAGGCCGCGCCGAGGCCAACCGCTTGCTGTTCACCTGGCTGTCGGACGACGCTGCACGAGCCGACCTCTATCGGTGCTTGCTGAAGAGCTCGGAGGTGCTGAAGTTTCAGAGCCGCGCAGGCAACAAGGAGCGGCGGACACCGGAAATTCCTTCAGAATTCCACCAAGAGGTGTATCTGCTGGCAAAAAGGAAGCACGTAGTAAAAGCACTGACCGACCCAAAATTTAGCAGCTCTCCTTACAGCGCGCTCGGAAGCGGTACCTTCATGCTGGGGCTGGACGACGAAAAAAATATAGAACAGAGCAAGTTCGCCTCGAAATACCTGAGATACGATGCGCGGATAATCGATGCGCTGGCGAGCGTCGCCTTCGACGCAGCGGCCGTGCTGCCATCGAAGCAGCGGAACTTCGATCTTGTCAATGCTGCCGAGCAGTGCGCCCTGCACTTCGCCGGCTTCCTGTACGGCTTCGAACAGGCCGACCATGTTCTACTCGAAAAGACCATGCGCGCAGCCCACATCGGCGCCGACTATCAGATCATGGGGCGCCACTTCGTCAGCGAACCGGGCGACGTCCCGAATGCCACCACCGCCTTGGGTGCGCTGCTGCAGAGAGTGGCGCAATTGATCGATATTTACCGCGCGAGAATCGGCCAAACGGAGGAGGACACATACAAGCGGCTCGGGCAGGAGCTCAAGGAACTTCGGCAGGAGATGGGTAAGAGCATGGGGTCGCCGCCGCTCGAACTCGAGCCTGTATTGCGGAGAATTGCCACGCAGACTCTGTCCGGTGTGAAGGCGGATTACACCGGCAATGAACTGGCGGTGATTGTCGTCGGCCTGATCGCCGGCAGCATCGGCAATATCCAGGCCGGTGCTTCCATTGCGATTAATCAGTTCTTCAGCGATGCCGCCCTGATCGCTGGGGCACAAGATGCGGCCGTTAAGTGGCAGCTGGGTGAGACCGGCGATGGCCCCTTGTACGACCTGATCTGGGAAGCTCTGCGGTTGAATCCCCCGGTTCCTTTTCTGCCCCGCAAGACGAAGGAAGCCATAGACCTCGGTGATTCGACCGTTATTCCGAAAGACAGGAATGTCATCCTGGCGGTCGGCGCGGCCACCCGCGACTTTAAGCCAGATCCGGATTGTTTCAACGCGAACCGAAAAGAGAGAGATCCGCTGATCTTCGGCGGCCCCGAGGGTACAGGCGCATTCCCCCATCAATGCGTGGGCGAGCATCTGGCGATGCCCGTGATCGCTCGCATCGTCAGGGGTGTTCTGCTGCTCGATGGCCTGGCGGAAACGCTCAATCCGAGGACCGGGGAGCTGTTTCGTCTGGAAAAGTCCTGGGGGGTCAATTGCACCAAGTATCCGCTGCAGTTCAATCGCACGAGCGTCCTGACGCAGTTTCCTCTGATCGTGATCATGAAGGTGAAGAATCCGGTGTCGGTGCACGCCGAGGCGCTGAAGGAAATCATCAAGTATGGCGCGCCGAAGATCGAGAAAAAGCTGCGCGACGCCGGGCACGTCCATTTCGCCTGGCTCCTGTTCCTCGAAAATGACACCAAACTGATGTTGTCCACGATATATGACCGCGACTTCGACTCGTATATCGAATACTTTGCTTTGCAGATTGGCTCGTTGTTCGACTTGATTTTCCCGCACATTGAAGACGCGCCTCCGATGCCGGTCAGTGAGTTTCCGAAGGAGTTCGTGGACACGATACGGCACTACAACCACCGCACTGCCGCCGGCTACTTCTTCAGCGCCTACCCGATGGCGGATGTCTCGATGATCACGCATCAGTTCCCGCCGGAGGACCAATGATTGGTGCTCCCAAGGCACCGGACGGGGCGAAAGTCCAACGCCTGATCCCTTTTGGTTATGTGTTGAATTGCAGCCGGCACTTCGTTCTGCAGGTGAGAGATCCGGTCCGATCCCGAAGGTTCATCGGGGAACTCGTTGCAGGAGACTTGATCACCAATGCGACTGTTAAGAAAGAAGATGTGACCGAAATGAAGGACCGAGGGAAATGCCCGGCAAACATCGGCTTCACTTTCCGCGGCCTCGAGAAGCTGCAATTGCGGGTGCCTTACCAGCGAGTATTCCAGGAAAAGGCAAAAGCATTCGTCCAGGGCGCGAGTGCGCGCGCGGCGCAATATCTTGCCGACAGCGGACCCAGCGCAGCGCAGTGCTGGGACAAGCGGTTCGCGCCAGATCATGCCCATGTGCTGCTTTCCGTGTACGCGGACACGCACGCGGAACTCAAGCAGTTCGCCGCAACTTTGCGAGGAATACCCGGTGCAGGCGGTCTCAGCGGCTGGACGCAACCGGTCGAGGGATGCCAGCTCACGGACACCAGCGAATTCAGAACCGAACATTTCGGATTTCGCGACGGAATCTCCAATCCGGTCATCGAGGGGTTCCCGCCGAACAAACCCAATGCGCACGCGCCGGGCGAGTTCCTCCTCGGCTACCCCAACGACGACAAATTCAATCCTTGGCTGCTCATCAACCCGTCGACGAAGCCCAACCCGTGGCTACGGCCGCTGAATCCCGCTCCCCAGCTCACGGAGTTCTTCCGCGATGGCAGCTTCGCTGCGTTCCGACAACTTGCGCAGGACGTCCAGCGCTTCCAAGATTCGGTCGAAAGATGGGCCACACAGCTGGGGGGTGGGCAGGATCCTGAAAAGTGGCAGGACTACGTGAAGGCCAAACTAGGCGGTCGATGGTGGAACGGTGCGATCGTGCAGCCGGGCCGGAACGACCCGCCTCCTCGGTGCGACGGCTACCTGGACACTAAAAAACTGAATGACTTCGATTTTTCAGAGGATACGCGCGCCCACGGCTGCCCCTTCGGCGCGCACATCCGGCGGATGAATCCGCGCAAAGACCCGGTCGTGCCGTTTCCACAGCGGCCGCTGATTCGGCGCGGCATGCCCTACGGTCCGACAGTCAAGCAAGAACCCGACGCGCCTCGCGGCTTGCTGGGACTGTTTTTTTGCGCCAGCTTGGAGGACCAGTTCGAGCTCTTGCTGAGCCAGTGGGGCAACGCCAATCCCCTGGGGCCTGACGACCGCGGCAACGTCAGGGACCCTCTGGCGAGCAACCACCAGGATCCGGGTGCGTGTTTCGATATTCCGATACCGGGCGAAGCCTTGCGCCAACTCGATGGCTTCAGCGGATTCGTGACCACTCGCGGGACGCTCTATGCTTTTTTCCCGAGTGTCGACACAGTCGGCAGGATAGCGCGCTGTGGACCGCCCGCGCATCCTCGAGCGCCCGCGCGATGAGGCAGGGCCCGCCGCCGGCTTCATGCGGTTGCGAATCGATAGCCGCGAAACCTGTGCCGCCGGACCCGGAGCCGCTCGACCCTGCGATGCAGCCTCCGATCGACCGCTATTGCGACCTGGTCTTGACCGGCGGCGTGACTGACGGGGTAATTTACCCCTGGGCGATTCTCGAACTTGCGCGTGCCTATCGTTTCAAGAACATCGGCGGCACCTCCGTCGGCGCGATGGCAGCGGCGATAACGGCGGCGGCGGAGTATGCCCGCAGGCAAGGATTTCTCTCCGGGTTCAACGACATCGTGCTGACGATGCCTAGAAAGCTGGGCGAGGACGTAAAGAAAAAGGGAAGAACCCGGATCTTCAGTTTGTTCCAGCCTTCCCCTGCGAATCAAAGACTGTTCAAACTGTTTCTTGCTGTCGTTAGCCCCGGCGGAGTCAAATCTGGGGACGCGCCGAAATCCAGTTCAACGAGTCCATCCGCGACGACGACCTCGAGCACTCAAAGCGAACCTGCTACCCAATCGAGCAAGACAGGCAATGCCATCGGCCAGGTCGTCAATCTTGTCCGGCCGGTGCTTCAGATATATCGGCGGCCCGCGTGCCTCGGTCTTGCATTTGGGTTGTCGCTCGCGGTCATCAGCGCGGGGAGCCTTCTGTTCTCTGTCTCGGAGTCGACGCTGACCTTGAGTGTCCTGAAGATCATCGCGATTCCGATTATCGCGATCGTGTTTTTGCTCCTGACGCTGGCGGCTGTTCTGGCGCTCGTGCTTGCCTTCATCCTGTTCGCGTTCTACCGCGATCTGGTGAACGGCCTCGTGCCGAACGGCTTCGGTTTGTGTACCGGCGGCCATGCGGCAGGCGTGCCGAACGACGAGCCGTCGCTCGTCGAATGGCTTCACGAAGGCATTCAAGCGGCAGCCCGCAAGACGCTCGATCAGCCGTTGACCTTCAGGGATCTGTGGCAAGCGCCCGGCGGACCGATTCAGGCGAGCGCGCCTGCCGCAACTCGAACCCAAAAACCGAGGTCGATCGACCTTCGGATGATCACCACGAACCTGACTCTTGGACGGCCGTACGGCCTTCCTCTGGACGATGCGACGAGCCGGCTTTTCTTCAAGGCCAAGGATCTCAAGCCGTTCTTTCCTGAGTCGGTTATCAACCACCTGATGAGACATTCAAAGCGATACAAGCCGGCTGGACCCGAAGATCCACCGCGATCGCGGCGCACTCGCTCGATACTCGAACTCCCAGTGGCCGATCTTCCCATCGTCATTGCGGCTCGTCTCAGCCTGAGCTTTCCGGTGCTGTTCTCCGCCGTTCCGCTGTGGACGATCGACTATGAGCCGAAACGGAAAGCCAGAAGGGTGCGCCGGTGCCGCTTTTCCGACGGCGGCATTTGCTCCAACTTCCCGATCCACCTGTTCGATGCCGCGATTCCCAGATGGCCCACCTTCGGCATAGCCATCACGACCCGAAGCATTTTCCGCAAGGAGCCGTTCGTATGGCTGCCGCGATTGCACTATCAGGGACGGGGCGATTGCTGGAATCGATTCGATGACCAAAGAACCCTGAATACCGGCAAACCCCTGACTCGCGGCAAAAAGGTACCGCCGCTGACTCGATTGAGTATGTTCATCGGCAGCATCGTTTTCAGCGCCAAGGATTGGGACGATGAGACGGCAATGCGCATGCCCGGCGCGCGTGACCGCGTCGTGCGCATTTACACCGAGAAAGGGGAAGGTGGACTGAATCTTAAAATAACGGGCGACGACATCATGAGACTCGCGAGCGTCTATGGGCGACCAGCCGGCAGGGAGCTGGTGGAGAAATTCATCGACTGCTCTGACCCCAAGACACCCTCGGCCGGCTGGAACGAGCACCGGTGGGTGCGCTTTAATACCTTTCTGGTCGGATTGCGCGAACGCATCCAAGCGCTCAGGGCGGCGGCGAAGACCGCCGCATACTGCAAGCCGCTCCCGCAACAAATACTGGACGCCACAATCGACCGGCCGCTCAGGGGATCGGATCCCGCCGGAATCCCGCTCAAGGGGCCGCAGGCGCAAGACTTGGGGGATCTCCTCGCGGCCCTCGAGAAAGTCGAGTCGGCGTTTGGTCAGGCTACGATGCCACAGCCCTACAAGCCGGAACCGCCCCCCAGCCTGCACCTCCGCCCGCCGCTCTAGCCGCCGTGGCGCGCAAGCGCCTTGGGACCCGGGCGCCCATCCATGCGTGATTAGTAGTAAGTTATCCTCGTTCGGATTCAGCAAAAGCCGCAGAGTCAGTTCTTAGACGAGTATGTCTCGGGGGGCTATTTGCCTAGCACCAACATTCGACCGATAAGCCTGATGATCCGGCACGAGCGGGACCGCGTGATGATGATTCTGAGCGACTCGCGCTCCCTCGCCTACGCGCTCGATTCGACCGTGGCCGACTCGCTGTTGGAGGAGCTTCCCCGAGCGGCCGAGGCATTACAGGCTCCATCGACAGAATCGTGTCTGCCCTCAGGGGCGTGCGAGGTCCGCAACGAAATGCGGCGCCTTGGCGCAGACCTCTATGCTCAGTGCTTTCCTGAGCCCATTCGAATCTACTTGGCTGGAAGTCCGACCACCTATCTGAGTCTGCAGATCCAAGAGTCTCTGTTGCGCGTGCCCTGGGAACTCGCGTTCGACGGCGAGTTCTTTCTTGCGGAGAAGTTTCTGGTGTCACGGCAGGTCCTATCGCAACGACAACTTCCTCTCGCACACGAAATGCGTGCCGCCTCCGGCCAGATGCGCATTCTGCTGATCGGAAACAGCCCTGCCGCGCCGGTCTCCGGACCTTACTGTCAGTTGCTCGCCCGGCACATGACCAACGCAACTCACGGGGTCCCCACACTGGCGGCGGTAGAGGGCGGGCGGCAATTTATTCTCGACATGATTCCGGAGCACGACGTGGTCCACTACATCGGCCCGGTTTCCGGATCGGCCGCTGCGCAAGGGGATACCGCGTGGTGGGACGGGAACGACAGCATCACTGTAGGTGACCTCGCCCGACTGCGACGAACGCCACAACTGATCGTCTGTGAAATTGCACCGGCATCTGCCGATCGGGAAGCGAACTTCTCCGGCGCACACGCGTTTGCCGGCGCCGCGTGCCGCTCGCAGTTAAACGTGTTGCTCGGAACCTGGCCAGGATCGCCGGCCAACGACAACATGGAGTATATGCGACAGGTGTACACCGGCTTGCAACGAGGTGTTGGATTGGCCGAATCGGTCCGCACGCCGCGTATCACCCGGTTGCGGCACACGAACTCGTTCTCAGGCCTGGGTGCAGTCTTGTACGGCGACCCGCTGCGCACAGTGATCACGAGTCCCGTCACTGAATCGCACCAGGTCGACAATCGCCGACAAATCACCATACTGGCCTGCGACATCGTTCATTCCACGGAACTACTCAAGTCGTTGGGTGATGAAAGATACAGCGAGATCCTGTCGCAGTACCACAGAATGGTCGGTGAGATTGTATTGGGCCACCTTGGTTCGATCGAGGAACCGCAGGGCGATGGCATCCTCGCGTACTTCGGCTTTCCCGTGGCTCAAGAAGATTGCAGCACACAGGCCGTCAATACCGCCATATCAATTTGTGCGGCGCTGCGCAGCCTCGACGTCCAAGTGCGAATCGGCATCAGCACCGGGCCGGTCGCTGTGCGCAAGGGAAAACCGATCGGCGACGTCATACATTTTGCGACGCGATTGCAGGCGGAGGCCATTCCGGGGCAGATCCTCGTCAGTGGAGCGACCCGGGACATCGTCAGTGGCCCCGTCGCGTTCGAGCGCCTCAAAGGGAGGCATAACCTAAAGGGGTTTGGCGAATCGGCCCGACTATACAAAGTACTCTCGGAGCCGCGCGCGCCGGGTTCGCCTGCGCCCCAGCGCCTGCGGCACTTAACACCCTTTCTAGGCCGGCTCGGCGAAATGCAGACGATCGAGCGAGAGTGGGAGTGCGCGCAATCCGGCGAAGTCCGCACGGTCCTGATCACGGGCGATGCCGGCATTGGCAAATCCCGACTCGTCAGCGAATTTCGAAGCCGGCTCTCTGCGCTGGGCCATGACACGTATGAATTTCGATGCTCGCCGCAGCACACCAGCAGCGCATTCTATCCGTTGCTGAAATTTCTTCGCAGCTGGTTAGGGGTGCGGGACGACGAGAATCTGGAACCTCAGCAGGAACGCATCGAGCGCGTCCTGTCTGCACGAGTCCCGGTCCAGGGCGCGGCAACCCTCGTCCCTGAGTTGCTGGGCCTTTACCGCGGCTCACGACGACCCATTTCCGCGCACGCCCTGGACAGGAAGCGTCGCTTGACGTTGGACCTGATGGTGCGTTGGCTTGCCAGCGAATCGAGAAAGTCCGCTCTTTGTGTGATCGTCGAGGATATCAACTGGATCGACCCTTCATCCAAGGATCTGCTGAGTCTCGTGCGCAATCTCTCGGCACCGGTGCTGGTACTCGCCACCGTGCGTGCCGAGCGCGTCCAGGAGCCCATGCAGTGGATCGGCGGCCGGGTAATTGAGCTCAAAGGCTTGTCCCAGGATGTCGCCCGCGAGATGGTTCAAAGGGTATCTGGGAAGTCTCCCCTCAGTGCCGAAGTGGTACGGCTGCTGGCGCAACGAGGAGATGGCGTCCCTCTCTATATCGAAGAATCCACTCGCATGGCAGTCGAAATCAGCGAGTCGGTAAATCGTGACGATGTGGTGTCGTTGATTCATTCGACGGTACCCTCGCGAATTCACGATCTCCTCATGGCCCGTCTCGATCGTCTCGGCGATGCTAAGCAGGTCGCCCAGCTGGGCGGAACCATCGGCAGGGAGTTTCCGTTTGCCCTGCTGGAGGCGGTGTTGAATCTGGATGGCGTTCCCGTGCGGATACCAGATCTCTCCTCTCAATTGGACACACTGCTCGAGTCCGGGTTGGTGATTCCGGTCGGCGATCCGCGCGATCGGCGCTTTGCCTTCAAGCATGCATTGATTCGGGACGCTGCCTATCAGTCCCTGTGGGAGCGCGATAGAAAGAGTCTGCACCGCCTGATTGCCAGTGTGATTACAGAGCGGTTCCCGGCGTTGGTGGAGATTCAGCCGGAACTGGTCGCCTATCACTACACGCAGGCCGGGCTGGACACGCTGGCGGTCACCTACTGGGAGCGTGCCGCTCGTTTGGCCGCTTCGCGATCCGCATACGACGAAGCGATCAGCCACCTGAACAGCGGCCTGCGGTTGATCGAGGCCCAACCCGACACGTCCGATCGCCGTTCCGTGGAGCTTCGCCTGCTGCTGCTGCTTGCCGGTCGGCTCATTGCGACTGAGGGGTACGGTGCCGATCGGGTCGAAGAGGTTTACACGCGCGCATTGGAACTTTGCACTCAAGTGGGAGACCCCGCGGCGCTCAGGAAAGCCCAGTTGGGCATGGAGGGCTACTACTTCATGCGCGCTAATTTCGCCAAGGCGCGCGAGTTCGCAGAGCAGGTAGCAGCGATGGAACAATCACAGCCCTTAGAAATGCGCACGCTCCAGGCCGATTGGGCGATCTCGAACATTCTGTTTCACCAGGGTGAGCTGGAATCGGCCGTGACCCGCATGGATCAATGTCTGCAAAAATACGATCGCGCCAGACACCATCCCGGCGCGCTTCAGGACCCCGGCGTCATGTGCCTGTGCTATTCGGCATGGGCGCTTTGGGAACTGGGATATCCTGACGAGGCGAAGAAGCGTGCCGATGAAGTCATCGCGCTGGCCCATTCG
>Ga0210388_10000398_pt1 | contig 36262 bp, 29 predicted proteins | sample IncBWC19OmetaG_FD_155485 | JGI IMG/M metagenome (GOLD analysis project Ga0210388, IMG submission 155485) | Forest soil microbial communities from Barre Woods Harvard Forest LTER site, Petersham, Massachusetts, United States - Inc-BW-C-19-O ...
CGACAGGGGGAGCCACAACTATGGGGGGCGCCGAAATGATAATCGACGGCCCGGCAAGCGTGGCCACCGATGACAAGGTTGTGAGGCCAATCGTCCATGCAATAAGTTTGGTAGTTTTCATATTACTTTTCATATTACCTGTCATTAAGCTTTGGGTATGCCATCGGAAATCCCGGCGATTTCCGCCTTTAAACGGGGAAAAAACCGCCATGACCATGAAAACCCCCGAAAACAGGGAAGTTTATTGCAATCCTTTTTGCATATTGCAAACCACCGGTTGAACAATCGGCTGGAGCATTGATAGAAAAGATGTAGCCGTTTGGCCGGGGCGAGCATTCTCCCTCACCCCCGCCCTCTCCCGCTGGGAGAGGGAGAAACGCCCGCTGCGTTTTGACTTGGCCACGGCTGAATCAGCAGTATGACTGACAAGTTTTAAGTAGTTATCCAACAGCTGTCCCCTCTCCCAGCGGGAGAGGGTCAGGGTGAGGGAGAACGCAACACCATGGAATAAACCGCCCTAGATGGAGGGAAGGATATTCCAACAGATAACAATTCCCTCCGTTATCTCCGTTTCCTCCTGTTTAAAAAAACGGGGGTTTTGCCGTTCACGCCGCGACAAGAGCGCGCTCTTTCAATGCGGCGAAGAGGCTCTCAAAAATCCATTTGCCATCGTCGCTGCCGAGCAATGTTTCACACGCGCGTTCCGGATGCGGCATCAGGCCGGCCACGTTGCGCCGCTCATTGCAGATGCCGGCGATGTTCTGCAACGCGCCGTTCGGATTCGCGCCGTCGGTCAAATTGCCGTCCTGATCGCAATACTGCCAGAGGATCTGGTTGTTGGCCTTGAGTTTCGCGAGCGTTTCCTCGTCGGCAAAATAGCAGCCTTCGCCGTGGGCAATCGGTACACGAAGGATTTTTCTCGCCGGAATTTGGCTCGTGAACGGCGAATCGTTCGTGGCGGTCCGGAGATGGATGTATTCGCAGTGGAATTGCAGGTCCCGGTTGCGGATGAGCGCGCCGGGCAGCAGGCCGGCCTCGGTCAACACCTGGAAGCCGTTGCAGATGCCGAGGACCAGGCCGCCGTTGTCGGCAAACTGTTTCACCGCCTGCATGACGGGGCTGAACCGCGCGATGGCGCCGCAGCGCAGGTAATCGCCGTAGCTGAAGCCGCCGGGCACGATGACGCAGTCAACGTCGCCGAGCGAGGCGTCCTTGTGCCAGACAAGCCGCGCCGAATGGCCGAACAGGCGCATGGCGTGGACGGCGTCCTGGTCGCAGTTGCTGGCGGGAAATTGTAATACGGCAAAATTCATTTGATTTACGATTTACGATTTACGATTTACGCGCGAACCGGCAAGCGGATCGTCAATCGTAAATCGCATATCGTAAATTCTTTATTCGATTTCGAGTTTATAATCCTCAATCACCGGATTGCTCAAAAGCTTGTGCGCGGCATCGTTCAACGCCTTTTGGGCGGCGGCCTTGTCGGTGCCGGGCGCGAGGTCGATCTCGATGTATTTGCCAATGTGGACGCCGGTGACATCCTGATAGCCCATATGTTCGAGGGCCTTGCGGACGGTGATGCCCTGCGGGTCAACGACCGCCTTTTTGAGTGTGATGATGATTTTTGCTTTCATTCGCGCGCCCCAAGTTTCAGGTTTCAAGTTTGAAGTTTCAAGTTTGGAATTTTTCAAATCACGGCAGGTCGAAAAAAACGGCAGGGTCTTAACCGGAACGAATCAGTTGAAATTTTGGGAGCACAGCCGCCCCGGCTATTATTCGGCGCGCCCTCGCGCCGAACACGAGCGGCGGGAGGCACGCCAAACGGTTCGAGGTTCGCGCGCGTAATTGTGGGTCGCGAGGGCGCGACCCACTGCGCCCGGGGCGGGCGCGCTCCTTTTTCAACTGCATCGTTCCGGTTTAAATTGGCGGGGAGAGCGTCCTCGCGAGCCGCTTAAACCCATGGCTCACGCCGGCTCGCGAGGACGCTCGCCCCGCCGGATTTCTTGATATTTAAATACTGCTGAAAAAACGCATCGTCTGACCCGATACCCCCCGGCCGGCGGTAATTTAATTTTCGTTCAAGCAGGTATTGTCTTTTGCCGATGTTTTGGCGAAGTTGTTCCCATGCGTATTTTGAATTCTCCGGATTCCGCCACCACTGGCGGCCATGAACGCAAACTCGACACTTGCACCATCGTCATCTTCGGTGCCAGCGGTGACCTGACCGCGCGCAAGCTCATCCCCGCGCTGTATCACCTCTTCAAGGACCATCTGATGCCCGAAAAATTCCGCGTGGTCGGTTTTGCGCGGCGCGAAAAGACGGATGTCCAATGGCGCGCGGAATTGCGCACGGCGCTCGACCAGTTCTCGCGCACCAAGCCGGTGGATGACAAGGTCTGGGCGGCATTTTCGGAAAACATCTTTTATTGTATTGGCGACCTGACGGACAGCGCGGCCTATGCGAAGCTGGACAAACAGCTCGCGTCCTTCGGCGATCCGGCACTGCACGACAACCTGCTATTCTACCTCGCGATCTCGCCCAGCCAGTTTGGCGCCGTCGTGGAACAGGTTCACAGTTCCAAGCTGTTGAAGAAGGATGGCCCCGGCTGGCAACGGCTCGTCGTGGAAAAACCCTTCGGCCACGATCTCGCGTCCGCGCAGTCACTCAACAAGGAACTGACGCGTTACGCGCATGAATCGCAGGTCTATCGCATCGACCATTATCTCGGCAAGGAAACGGTGCAGAACATCCTGATGTTCCGCTTTTCCAACTCCATTTTCGAGCGCCTGTGGAACCGCGAATCCGTTGACCACGTCCAGATCACGGTGTCCGAAAAAATCGGCGTCGGCGACCGCGGCGGTTATTACGAGGAAGCCGGCGCGCTGCGCGACATGGTGCAGAACCACATGCTCCAGGTGCTTTCGCTTATCGCCATGGAACCGCCCGTCTCGCTTGAAGCCGAGGCCGTGCGCGATGAAAAGGTGAAATTGCTCAAGTCCATCCGGGAACTTTCGGCAGCGGACGTCGCGAAACAGATCGTGCGCGGCCAATACTTCGCCGGCAGCGTCGGCAGCGAGATGCGCCCCGGTTACCGGCAGGAAGTCAAAGTGAAGCCGGATTCTAACGTCGAGACGTTCGTCGCGTTGAAAATGTTCATTGATAACTGGCGCTGGAGCGGCGTGCCGTTTTACCTGCGCACCGGCAAAAATCTGCCGATGAGCGCGAGCGAAGTGCGCATCCAGTTCCGGCCCACGCCCAATGTGCTTTTTGCCGCGCAATGCGGTTCACATCTCGATGCCAATGCGCTCACGCTGCGTTTGCAGCCGAACGAGGGCATTTCGCTCCGGTTCAACGGCAAGGTTCCCGGCACGACCATCAGCGTGCGCCCCGTGCGCATGCATTTCAGCTACGACGCGGAATTCGGCGCCTACACGCCGGAGGCCTACGAACGGCTGTTGCTCGAAGCCGTCGCCGGCGATGCCACCCTCTTCATCCGCCGCGACGAAGTCGAGACCGCGTGGAAGATTGCCGACTCCATCCGCGCCGGCTGGGAAGGCAAATCGCTCACGAACCGTGAATTTTACGCCGCCGGCACCTGGGGCCCCATCGCCGCCGAAGACCTGCTCGAGCAACTTGGCCACACGTGGCACGAGCCGCTGGTGATAAAATGACACCGTGTCGGGCTCACTAAAAAAATCGGATCGCGAACAGCACGAGCAAAAGGTGTGCGAAGCCACTGATGTAGTACTGGGAAAACTTAAATTATCAGAAGAAGGTTGGTGGGAAGCGAGAGTGGCAATTGGCGGGAAATCTGTTGGATTCAAAATTGGCGGGTCAAAAGAACCAGACGCCAATCTGATCGCTCACGCACGAGACATTGTTGGAACATTCGCCGCGTTTGAGAAAATGGTCGCAGAGTTTCTTTTACTGGAGTCAAAACGTTTGGCGCCGTTGACACACGAAATTCAAAAACTAACCATCAATGATGTCATGCTAGCCTGGCCCAAAAGACCGAATGACGGGATGATTTTTTTTAGCGGTATTGATGAATACCGGATTTGGAGATGTGATTATAGCAACAGGAAACCACAGGGTTTGGGCTTTGATGACTGATTAGTTCAAAATTGCGTTGCGGAATAATTCTCATGCAAAAATTTCAATTCCTTTCCTTCCTTGCTGGAATTATTTTGGACGCCGATACGGCGTCCATCTCGATACAATTTATAAAATGAAATTAAAATTACTTTCCTGCGCACTTTTATTGCTGACGCTCTTATCGCTTCCGGCGGACGAGACGCCGAAAGATTCGCCTGCGCTCAAAGACACGGTGATCCTGATCATCCGCCACGCCGAAAAACCGGACAGCGGTTTCGGGCTTTCGCCATTGGGCGAACAGCGCGCGCAGCTTTACGTGAATTATTTCAAAAATTTCACGATAGATTCCACGCCGTTGAAGCCTGATTATATTTTCGCCACCGCCGACTCCAAGGGCAGCCGCCGGCCCCGCCTGACCGTCGAGCCGACCGCCAAGGCCCTCGGACTCGCGATTGACAATCGTTTCAGCGACAAGGATTTTCAGAAACTGGCGGATGAAATCCGGTCCAAACCCCATGGCCGGGTCATTTTGATCGCCTGGCATCACGGCGAAATCCCGCAATTGCTGCAGGCGCTGGGTGCCGATGCGAACAAGCTGATCCCGGACGCAAAATGGCCAACCGATGTCTTCGGCTGGTTGATTGAACTGCGCTACGATGCGGCGGGACATCTGATCGAAAGCCGGTGCATCAATGAAAAACTGATGCCGGATGACGACACCAAGCATTCGGAGAAATGATGAACCATCCGGAAGGGACGGCGTGTCGCCGTCCCCATATTTTTTGATGCGATAACTTGGGGTTGGCGATAGGTTAACCCAAAGTTAATTTGGGACGGCGACACGCCGTCCCTCCCAAATAAAATTTATGAAGAACTACGAACTCCTTACCTTCGCCAATGCGGACGAACTCGCCCACGCCGCCGCCACAACATGGCGAAATGCAATAGAAGCGGCCAACCTTGCGGGCAAAATGCATTGCGTGGCCCTTTCCGGCGGGCGCATCACGCAAAAATTCTTCGCGTCGGTTGTGGAGCAGGATCGTGTAGGGAAAATTTCCTACAAGAACGTCCATTTCTTCTGGGCGGATGAACGTTGCGTGCCGCCATCGGATCCGGAGAGTAACTTCAAAATGGCGGATGAATTACTGTTTAAACCATTGAAAATCGCGGCTGATAATATCCATCGTCTTCGTGGCGAGCTGCTTCCGGAGGAAGCTGTAAAAATTGCGGAGGCAGAGTTGCGCCGCGTTACTGCACATAATTCAGACAATCAATCGGTGCTCGATTTGATTTTTCTCGGCATGGGTGAAGATGGGCATATAGCCTCGCTTTTCCCGAATTCGAGTGAAAATTTTTTGGACACCGCCGCGCCCTTTCTCGTTATAAAAAATTCTCCCAAGCCGCCGCCGACGCGAATTTCGCTGGGCTATAAAACGATTTTAGCCGCGAAAAATATAGCGATTCTCGTATCCGGCGCGGGCAAGGAAGCCGCGTTCCGCGAGTCAATTTCGCCGGACGGCAAAACTCCTTTGGCACGAGTATTGCAGGGACATCCGGTGAAAATTTTCTCGGACATCAAAATATTTTAACTTGTAACCAGATAGTTATTAGTTTAGTCTCATGATGTGGCTGGGGTTAGCGGCTGGTAAAAATAATTTGAAAAGGATTGAACCTTTTAATTACCAGCAGCGTCTGTGTAAGTGCTGTTTGAAAATTTAACAATTCGCTGTCCGTTTAGGGTTGGCATAGGGGATTTGCTAGCGGCGTAGCTCGGACAGCGCCCCCAAGTTGGCTGCGCCGCCCTTCTGAGCGCCTTGGTGAAGGCGTATAATCCTTGTCACCACGAAGGCCGGACGAAAGTCCGGCCTTCAAACTTTTTACGGGGAATTCCGAATTGCCCCGCCTCAAATTTTTGCTAGAATCTTCTACGCATGAAACATCAACTGGATTTCGAGAAACCCATCACGGAATTGCAGAACAAGCTCGACGAACTGCGGGCGCATCCCGAAAAACATTCGCTCGGCATCAGCTTCGAAGAGGAAATCCAGCTCATCGAGAAAAAGCTCGAGGAAACGCGCCGGCACACCTTCACCCATCTTACGCCCTGGCAGCGCGTCCAGCTCGCGCGCCATCCCAAACGCCCGTACACGCTCGATTACTACAAGCGCACGTTCACCGATTTTCAGGAATTGCATGGTGACCGCATGTATGCGGACGATCACGCCATGGTCGGCGGTTTTGCGCGGCTCGGCGGACATCGGGTCGTGGTCATCGGCACGCAAAAAGGCCGCGATACCAAGGAAAACATACTGCGCAATTTCGGCTCGGCGCATCCCGAAGGCTACCGCAAGGCGCTCCGGCTGATGCGGCTGGCGCATAAATTCGGCCTGCCGGTCATCACCTTGATTGACACCGCCGGCGCGTTTCCCGGCGTTGCCGCGGAGGAACGCCACATCTCCGAGGCCATCGCCGTCAACCTGCGCGAAATGGCGCTGTTCGAAGTGCCCATCATTTCCGCCGTCATCGGCGAAGGCGGTTCCGGCGGCGCGCTGGGCATCGGCGTGGCAGACCGCGTGTTGATCCTGGAGAACGCCTATTATTCCGTCATCAGCCCGGAAGGTTGTGCCGCGATCTTGTGGAAGGACCGCGCCAATGCCGGCAAGGCCGCCGCCGCGCTGAAAATCACCGCCAAGGATCTGTTGCACCTCAAGCTCGTGGACGAAATCGTTCCCGAACCGCTCGGCGGCGCGCACACGAACTATGACGCGACGGCCGAGACGCTTAAAGCGCATCTCATCAAACATCTCGAAGCGATCATCGCGCTCCCGGTGGCCGAACTCCTGAAACAACGGTACGGAAAATTCCGCGCGCACGGACATTTCCTGGAAGTGGCCGAGGCCGTCGACATGAACCCGGCCAAAAACGGGGAACCCGCCACCTTGTGAGCATGCTTTATCCCCTGGTTTTCGAGCCGATTTTCAAGGACCGCATCTGGGGCGGGCGCGAGCTTGAAAAGCTTTACGGCAAAAAACTTCCCGCCGGCAAACCCATCGGCGAATCCTGGGAGGTTTCCGACCGGCCGGGCGACGAAAGCGTGGTCGCCAACGGCCCGCTCGCCGGCAAAAGCCTGCGCTGGTTGATGCAGCATCACGCGGCGGAAATCCTGGGCAGCGCCCGGCCCGCGACCGAAAACCGTTTTCCCATCCTTTGCAAGATCCTGGACGCCCGCGAAAAATTGTCGCTGCAGGTCCATCCCCCGGCGAAAAAGGCCGCCGAACTGAAGGGCGAGCCGAAGACTGAAATGTGGTTCATCGCCGACGCCGCGCCGGACGCCAGCCTGTACGTGGGCCTGAAACGCGGCGTTACGCGCCCGGAGTTCGAGCGCAAAATCGCCGACGGCAGCGTGGCGGATTGCTTCCACAAAATCCCCGTGCGCGCAGGCGACACGATGTTTCTGCCGAGCGGGCGCGTGCACGCCATCGGCGACGGCCTGGTGATCTTCGAGATCCAGCAAAATTCCGACACGACGTATCGCGTGTTCGACTGGAACCGCACCGGCCTCGATGGCAAGCCGCGTGAATTGCACATCGCGCAATCGCTCGCGAGCATCGATTTCAACGACTTTGAGCCGAAGCTCGTGCCGGAAAACTATCGCCAGGCGAATGGCTTCAAATTCCGGCTGCTCGTCGAGGACCCGCTGTTCACCGTGCAGGAAATGGCCTTTGCAGACGCCGGCATATATTTACCGGCGGGAAATTATCTGCGCATCATCGCCGTCACCAAAGGCGCGGCGCAAATCAGCGACGGAACAATTTTCGTGAACCTGAAAGCCGGCCAGTTCTGCCTGTTGCCCGCCTGCTTGAACAACGTGGAAATCAAGGCACAGGCACAGACGAATTTTTTGTGCGTGGAGCCGGATTGATTTACAGCAGCCGAGGTAACGAGGCTCCATTTGAAAAATTTAAATTGATCAGAGCCTCCTTACGTCGGCTGCTACAAGATCAATTCCACGACAAGTCATCCGGTGCCTGCGAGAGCAGTTTGTTTTTCCAGCCGCCCTTGGTTTGCAGGATTTTCGGCCAGAGATTTTCCGGCGGCGTTTCAAAGACGAGTTCGATGGAGGCGGGAAAGGTCAGCCACGCCTTGCGCTTCATCTCGCCTTCGAGCTGGCCGGGGCTCCAGCCGGCGTATCCGGCGAACAGCCGGACTTTTTTTGTCGGCGAAAAGCTTTCACCGATCTCCAGCAGGTCGTCGAGGGAATGACCGAGCGAGAGATTCGGCATCACCCCGGCATCGGGGATGAAACTGTCCGTGTGGAGATAACTCAATGCACCGGGTTGCACCGGCCCGCCGAGAAAGAGCGGGGAACCTTTGATCATGTCCGGCAGGTCGGCCACGATGAGTTCGCCGGCGGTCTTGCCGAGCGCCCGGTTGAGTACCAATCCAAAGGCACCCTCGGCATTGTGCTGGCAGACCAGCACGACCGTATGAGAGAAAAAGGAACCCCCGAGCTGCCCGCTGTCGAGCAGCAACTGGCCTTGAAGAAATTTACCTTTGTCAGCCATCGCCACCAGTAATGTGCATCAAAAAGCCGCTGCTGGCAAAAAACTTTTGAAATTCTTTGAATCGTCAAAGCTGGCGGCCGGTCATTCGCGGCAAGCGAGTCACACTCTTATTTTAATTCCCTGCCAACAGGCAATTGTCCAGGCTGCAAAAAGGTTTTTACAAGTTCGCCTTCGCCGCAAACGATCAAGCCGGAGAATTTTTTGAACCATTTTCCCTCCGGCACTTCGGGATTGGCGCGGAGCCATTCCGCCAAAAGTTCAAATTGTTCCCCGGAGATTTTTCGCCCGATGGCGCGGTCAAGCAAATGGTCAAGCAGTTGTGGCGGAATTCCTGTCCGACGAATGCGCGGCATATTATTCGCCGTAAAATCCGCGGTGAATTTCTTTGCGCAATTTTTTGATTTCTGCCGGGTCTTTGGTTTCCACCATTTGTTCCACCAGCACGCGCAATTCTTTTCCGGAAAGTTGACGTTCGCGTTCGAGCTCGTGAACGAAATGAATGATGTGCGATTGTTCCTCGCGTGGCAGTTGCTTGATTTCTTTAATGACGGCGGTGGCGGTCATGACTTGATTTTCGTCGGAAATCGGATTTGAGCAAGGGGAAATTTAACCGCGATTCCAAAACGCGGCAAATGTTGATGGAAAATGAAAAAGCGTTGAAACGGGATTCCGCTTCAACGCTTCAACGCTTCAACGCTTTAACCGTCTGAAAAATCACGAATTAGAGCGATTTCACCTTTTTCACGATGGCCGCGGCATCGATGCCGAAGGCCGCCATGAGCTCGGCCGCGTGGCCGGAGCGCGGAATGCCGTTGACGGCCAGCTTGTGGACCTTCACGCCCGCGCTGGAAAGTTCGCCTGCGACCGCGTCGCCCAGGCCGCCTTCGCTATAATGATCCTCGACGGTGATGACGGTGTTGTTCGTCTTTTGGGCCGCAGCGAGGATTTCCTTTTTGCCGAGGGGCTTGATGCTGTAAGCGTCGATGACGGTGATATTGATGCCTTCGGCCTTCAACTGGTCGGCGGCTTTCAATGCTTCGAACAAGGTGACCCCGGCGCCGACCACCGTGGCTTTGGTGCCTTCGCGCAGCACTTTCGCGCCGCCGATGGGGAATTGTTCGTCGTTGCCGTAGATGACCGGCGTCTTCGGGCGCGACGTGCGCAGGAAGCAGACGCCCTTGTGCGCGGCCATCTGTTCGAGCAATTTTTCGGTGGCCACGGCTTCTGCAGGGTACAACACCGTGCTGCCGACGACGGCACGCATAAGCGCGAGATCCTCCAGCGCCATCTGCGACGGGCCGTCTTCGCCGATGCTGATACCGACGTGCGAGCCGACGAGCTTGATGTTCGCCTGGGAAATACCGGCTACGCGGATATGATCCGCCGCGCGCGTGAAAAACGTCGCAAATGTCGAGGCGAACGGAACGTGGCCGCGCGTGGCAAAACCGACGGCGACGGCGACGAGGTTCTGCTCGGCAATGAAGCATTCGATGGAACGATGCGGGAACGCCTTGAAAAATTTATCCGCGTAGGTGGAATTTTTGGTATCGCCGTCCAAGGCAACCACGGCCGGGTTCGCGCCGCCGATGCGGACGAGCGCCGTGCCGTAGGCTTCACGTGTGGCGATCTGGTCGCCCAGCTTGTAGCTGATGGCCGGATAGCTTGCGGGAGCGGGGAGCGCCGGCGCAGGCAGGTCCGTCGGCGCGGGGATCGCGACGGTCAAACCGGACTTCGCGCTGGGCTGTAATTCGGCGATGGCCTTGGTGGCCTCTTCCTTGCTCAACGGCTTGCCGTGCCAGCCGTCCTGATCCTGCAAAAAGGAAACACCAGCACCTTTATAGGTTTTGGCGATGATGGCGAGCGGCCTTTCATCGAGACCGACACCGCTCAAGACTTCCATGATTTCTTCCATGTCATGGCCGTCGTCGAGCGTCTCAACGCGCCAACCGAAGGCCTGAAAACGCTTGGCATAAACACCGATGTCATGGCCGAACGCGGTTGCCTGACTCTGGCCAAGGCGGTTGCCATCAACAATCGCGATGAGATTGCTCAATTTGTAATGGCCGGCGAGCGAGGCGGCCTCCCAGACGGCGCCTTCGGCGACTTCACCATCACCCATCAAAACGTAGGTATTGTAATCAAGCTTGTCCTGCTTGGCCGCGAGCGCGACGCCCACGCCGACACCCAGACCCTGGCCGAGCGAGCCGGTCGCAACGTCCGCGAACGCGAGGCGCGGCGTCGGATGACCTTCGAGGTCGCTGGTGAACTGGCGCAATTTGAGGATTTCGCCGGCGGGAATGAAACCATTTTCCGTCCAGGCGGCATAAAGCAAAGGCGCGGCATGGCCTTTTGAGAGGATGAAGCGGTCGTTATTGTAGTGATGCGGATTTTTCGCATCATATTTCATGTGCCCGAAGAACAGCGCGCTGACGAGGTCGGCCGCCGAGAGGCAGCTCGTCGGATGGCCGCTGCCGGCGGCGGTGGTGGCTTCGATGGAGAGGATGCGCAACTGGTTGGCGATGCCCTTCAACAATTCAATGTCCGTTTCAATCATAAATAAAATTTAGGAACAGAAAGGTTAGCCGACCAGCGGCCAAAGCCAAGGCTGAAAATCGCGAAACTGGTTACGTTTCGGCGGCGGCGGCGATTAAACGTTGAAACGCGCGCCGATTTCATTACGCTTTTCGATTTACGAATGAAAAAGCAGCAACCTACGTCCGTCGTGACCGGCGCGGCCGGATTTCTCGGCTCGCATCTCACCGATTTGCTCGTCAAGCGCGGCCACAAAGTCATCGGCATCGATAATTTCGTCACCGGCAGCGTCGCCAACATCGAACATCTCGGCGGCAACCCCAATTTCAGATTTGTCCAGCAGGATGTCACCGAATTTCTGTTCCTGCACGGCCCCGTGAACTATGTCTGGCATTTTGCATCGCCGGCCAGCCCGATTGATTATCTGAAGATCCCGATCCAAACCCTCAAGGTCAGTTCGCTCGGCACGCACAAGGCGCTCGGCCTCGCAAAAGAAAAGAAAGCGCGCTTCCTCATCGCCTCGACCTCGGAAATTTACGGCGACCCGCTCGTCCATCCGCAACCGGAAGAATACTGGGGCAACGTCAACACCATCGGCCCGCGCGGTTGCTATGATGAGGCGAAACGCTTCGCCGAGGCGATGACGATGGCCTACCACCGCGAGCACAAGGTCGAGACGCGCATCGTCCGCATCTTCAACACTTACGGCCCGCGCATGCGCATCAACGACGGCCGCGTAGTCCCGGCGTTCATTTCGCAGGCCATCACCGGCAAACCCATCACCATTTTCGGCAAGGGCACCCAGACGCGCAGTTTTTGTTACTACGCCGACCTGATCGAAGGCATCTACCGCCTGATGATGAGCGACTACGACCTGCCGATGAACATCGGCAACCCGACCGAGATGACGATGCTCCAATTCGCCGAGCAAATCGTCGCCAAAACGAAATCGAAGAGCAAAATCGTCCACAAACCGTTGCCGCAGGATGATCCGAAACAGCGCAAGCCCGACATCACCAAGGCGAAAAAAATCCTCAAATGGGAACCGAAGGTGAAACTCGCCGACGGCCTGACGGACACGATCGCGTATTTCCGGACAAAAGTTTAGCTGGAAGGTAGAAGTCAGAATGCAGAATTCAGAAGTTGGCGCTTTCTGGATGTTTCTGCATTCTTCCTTCATAATTCTTAATTCATGCGGTTCCGAGCGCGTCAATTTGTTTTAGATTTTCCCCGCCCTGCGGTGATCATGGGCATCGTCAACGTCACGCCCGATTCTTTCTCCGACGGTGGAAAATTTTTCAACCCGCAACGCGCCGTGGCCCATGCGCTTGAACTCGTCGAACAAGGGGCTGAAATTTTGGACATCGGCGGCGAAAGCACGCGTCCGGGCGCAAAGCCGGTTTCAGAAAAAGAGGAATTACGCCGCGTCATCCCCGTCATCAAAAAACTGGCGGCAAAAATAAAAGTCCCGCTTTCGATCGACACGATGAAACCCGCCGTGGCCCGGGCCGCGCTCGCCGCCGGAGCGGGCATCGTGAACGACGTCGCCGCCAACCGTCCCGACGATGCGATGTGGAAAGTTGCCGCCGAATTCAAAGCGGGTTACATTTGCATGCATTCGCAAGGCACGCCGCAGGTGATGCAGAAAAAGCCGCATTACCGCAGGGTTGTGCGCGAGGTGGAAAAGTTTTTCCGGGAACGGCTCAAAAAGCTGAACGCCGCCGGCATTTCCGATGACCAGGTGATATTCGACCCGGGCATCGGTTTCGGGAAAAATCTGGAACACAATTTACAACTGCTTGCGGCGTTGAAAAAATTTCAAAAGTTGAAACGGCCGTTGCTGCTGGGGGTTTCGCGCAAGTCGTTCATCGAAAAATTTTGCGGCGCCGGGCTGAATGAACGCTTGCCAGCCTCGCTCGCCTGCGCAATTCTGGCGATTGGCGACGGCGTGCAGATCATCAGAACGCACGATGTGGCCGGGACTTTGCAAGCCATCCGCATGACGGAAGCGATTTTGAGCCGGAAAAAAAGTGCCTGAACCATACCATATCGCAGACTTGTGGCGGCCCGCGCTGGAGATTCTCATCCTCGCGGTGCTGATCTATTTTGCGTTCAAATTCGTGCGCGGCACGCGCGGCTGGCCCGTGGTCATCGGCTTCGTCGTGATCTTGCTGGCGTTGACGGCGGTCACGACGCTTCTGAACTTGCAGGTCCTGCGCTGGATTCTTGGCAGTGCGTCCGTATTCATCGCGCTGGGCGCCCTGGTGATTTTTCAGCCGGAAATGCGGCGGATGCTGGCGGAGCTCGGCAATCTGCCGCTTTTTGCCAGCAACAGCGACCAGCGCGAAAGCATCGAAATCATCATCGACACCTGCGTCCGCCTGGCCGATGTGAAGATCGGCGCGCTCATCGCGGTCGAACAGTCCATCCAGCTCGCGGAAGTCGTCGAATCCAGCGTGAAAGTGGATTGCGAGGCGACGGTGGAGATGCTGGAGACGATCTTCTTCCCGAACAACGCCATCCACGATGGCGGCGTGGTCATCAAGGGCGACCGCATCCTGTGCGCCGCCGCGATTTTTCCGCTGACGCAACGGACGGACTTGAGCAAATCCATCGGCACGCGCCATCGCGCCGCCATCGGCTTGAGCGAGGAGACGGATGCGGTCATCGTCGTGGTATCCGAGGAAAACGGGATGATTTCCTACGCCCACAAAGGCCAGCTTGTGCGGGGCGTCACACCGGAGGAGCTGCGGTCGTTCATGTCCTCAATCATTTTGCGCCCGACCAGAACGTCGGGCATCGTCCGTTGGATGCGCATAAAACTGAACCAACCGCACATCTCCAGCGGCCCGGCGGTCATCACCCGGCGCGAACCGCGACCGGCGCCCAAAAAATGAGAAACGAACGGACTGTGAAAAACCGGATCTTACATTTAATTTTTAATTGAAGCGATGCGCGACCTGCTCACCAAAGACCTCGGCTGGAAAGTGTTCTCACTTATCCTCGCCACCGGGCTGTGGTTGACGGCCAACCGCATCCTCCACGAAAATAACGTGCCGCTCACCAACACCAGCATGAGCCCCGTCACCTATGACGATCTCCCGGTGACGTTGGTCTCCACCATCGCCGATGTGCACGGGTTCCATTACGCGCCGGTCACCGTGAAGGTGACCGTCACCGGACCGGCGGAGGTGATGAATAAATTGCAGGCGAACCAATTGCGCGCGACGGCAAACGTCGCCGGGGCGGCGCTCACGCGCGGCGAGTTGGTGGATGTGGAAATTTACGCGCCGGCGCAGGTGGCCGTCGTCAGCGTCGAACCGGACAAAATCATGGTCACACCACCGCCGCCCAAGGATTGACATGAGCCCGCAAAAGAAAATTTTCGGAACCGACGGCGTCCGTGGCACGGCAAACATCGAGCCCGTCACCGCCGAGACCGCCTTGAAACTTGGCCGTGCCGCCGCGCATGTGTTCAAAAACCTCGAATCGCAGCCGCGCGGACGCGGCAAACACAAGATCGTCGTCGGCAAAGATACGCGCCTTTCCGGCTACATGCTGGAAAACGCCATCAGCTCCGGCATTCTTTCAATGGGCGTGGACGTGCTGTTCATCGGTCCTGTGCCCACACCCGGAGTCGCGTATGTCACCCGCAGCTTGCGCGCGGATGCCGGCATTGTCGTCACCGCCTCCCATAATCCCTACACCGACAACGGCATCAAATTTTTCCGGGCCGACGGCTACAAGCTCGACGACAAGATCGAGGCGCAGATCGAAAAACTGGTTTTTTCCGGCGAAGTCGAAAAGATCCGGCCCAGTTCCGAGCACATCGGCAAGGCCGTGCGTATTGACGACGCGCTGGGCCGCTACATCGAATATGCCAAGTCCGGTTTTCCCAAGGGCCTGACGCTCGAAGGCGTGAAGATCGTTTTGGATTGCGGCCACGGCGCGGCCTACAAATCGTCGCCCTGCGTGCTGCGGGAACTCGGTGCGGAAGTCATCGTCTATGGCAATACGCCGGACGGAAAAAACATCAACGAAAATTGCGGCTCGATGCACCCCGAGGCGATGTGCCGGCAGGTCGTCGAGCATGGCGCCCACATCGGCATCGCGCACGATGGTGACGCCGACCGCGTTTTGTTGTGCGATGAAAAAGGCAATTTGATCGACGGCGATGACATCATGGCGATTGCCGCGCTGGAAATGCTGGCGGAAAAATCGCTGGCCGGGAAAACCCTGGTCTCCACCGTGATGAGCAACGCCGGACTCGAGGCGGCCATCCAAAAGGCGGGCGGAAAAATGATCCGCACGGCCGTCGGTGACAGGAACGTGATCGATGAAATGTTGAAGCATGACTTCAACTTCGGCGGCGAACAGAGCGGCCATCTGATTTTCCGGGATTTCGCCACGACCGGCGACGGCCTGGTGGCCGCGCTGCAAATCCTGCGCATCATGAAGTCGAAGGGTGCGCCGCTGTCAAAACTGGCAACGTGCTGGACGCGTTTCCCGCAGCTCGTGACGAACGTGAAGGTCCGCGAGAAAATACCGTTCGCGGAACTGGACGGCTTGAACCAACTGGTGGCCGGGGCGGAAAAGGAACTGGCCGCACAGGGCGGGCGGCTGCTGCTGCGCTACTCGGGCACCGAGCCGAAGGCACGCCTGCTCGTGGAAGGCCGTGACGCGGCAGTGTTGAAAAAATGGTCGGAAAAAATCTGCGGCGCCATCCAAAAGCAGATCGGCGTTTAAGGAACTTTCAAAAAACTGCAATCGGTGATTGCTACGCATTCTCCCTCACCCTGACCCTCTCCCGCTGGGCTTGTCATTACCCACATCTTTTTAGTGGCAATAGGATATTTGCCACGATGGGCTTAAAAACCGTTTAAAATTCAAGAAACCAAGAATAGCCGCTCGCATGGCGGCGGCCATGGCGCGCTGGATGAACCTTGATCCGTTTTCGTGGGAATGCCGGCCAGCCGCCCAAGCAACCGGTATGAGCTTATTCCGAGTTCACGCAACCCATTTCAATTGGCAGGGGAACTGAGGGAAGTAAAAAAGACATCTGCCCGCATTGATGCCGTGCAATGCGGGCAGATGAATTTTACAGACCGGCGGCTGTTTTGTCGAGTCTGTAATCAAACAGGTCGTAGCTTGGATAAAGTTTAGATGATGAGCAGAGCTAAATTAACTCTGCATAAGATGTGGGTAATGACAAGCCCGCTGGGAGAGGGAACAGCCATGTTTGTTTTTCTTTTTTGAGTACGGCTTTCTCCAATCCAGCCGCAGGTTTTCGCAGGAAACTGGAGCGTTTCTCCCTCTCCCAGCGGGAGCAGCGACAGCGGCTATGGCGGGTGAGGGGAAAGTGACCATCCAAATTTTAGGCCCGCACAATTTGATATGAGCGCCGCCTTTCCCCTCATCCTGACCTTCTCCCTTGGGGAGAAGGAACAGCAGTTGTACATTTCTACCTTCGCGAAAACCAGCCGAGCCGCTGACCGTTCATAATTCGCCAAACCGCAGCGCGTACTTCCCTCCTCTCCGCGTCCCACACAGTTTCTCTTGAAACACGCTATTTCGCCTGGCTGAACAGCGCGAAAACCCGCGGCCCGCGCGGCGTGGTAAGCGCATGTTTCTTCTCTTCCTCCGTGAGCGGCATCACCAAGCCATCGGCATGCGGGTCGTCCACCGGTTTGCCATTCACCAGTATCATGTAGTTATGCGTGCGGTGTCCGGGAATGTCATGCAGGGTGAGCTGCCAGTAGGCGTTCTCGCGGCTGTATTTCAGCGGCGCGCGCTGCCAGTTGTTGAACGTGCCGGCCACAACAACCGACACCGGCTGCGGGCCTTCACGCGCCCAGCGGAACACCTTGCTGAAACCGACCGGACGCGTGGCGATGGGACGCGGATGCGACATGGACGACCCCTCTGCTGATTAAACTTCCGCCTTCGCATCCATCGTCACCTTCGCGTTGAGGAGGCGGGAGATGGGACAACCGAGCTTCGCCGCATTGGCGACTTCAATGACTTTATTTTTGTCCGCGCCCGGAACCTTCACGGTCACATCCAGATGCGATTCCGTGACCGTGGGGCCGGTGGGCAGCATTTCCAGGGTCACGGTTGCGGTCGCCGCGATGGATTCGGGTTTGAGGCCGGCCTTGCCGAGTTCGCTGGAAAGCGCCATCGCAAAACAACCGGCGTGAGCGGCGGCGATGAGTTCCTCGGGATTCGTGCCGTTGCCGCTTTCGAAGCGGGTGCTGAAGGAATACTGGGTATCTTTCAACACGCCGCTGTCGGTGGAAATTTTTCCATTGCCGGATTTCAAGTCGCCCTGCCAGAGCGCGGAAGCTTTGCGTTTCATAGTTTGATTTTGTTTTTTGGTTTAGTTCGAGCGGTGGAAGTTAATGCGGGTGGGGGGAAATCTCAAGTGCGGGAATTGAAAAGCAGTGTTTTAACTTGAAGAAAGCTGGTGGGGCGAGCGTCCCCGCGAGCCGTCGGGAGCCTTGGGTTTAAGCGGCTCGCGAGGACGCTCGCCCCACCAATTTAAGGCACTATCAATCAAAAGTTCTCACCGTCGCGACACGAACGGGTTGTCCTTGATGTAAAACCGCAGATGCCGCTTCGCCCAATGCCGGGCATAATCCACGCCGATCCGCGGGCGTTTGACCATGGAAAATTTCTCCGCATTGTCCGGCGCGGCGATAAAAAAATCATCGCTCAGCAAGTCGTGGCCATTGAGAGCTTTATCAATCTGCATCGCCCGGCATAGCAGGCCGGGGCCTGAGGTTTTCCCCGCAGTATTTTTTACCGGCTCGACGGCGCGGATCAACACCGCCGCCGCGTTACCCTCGCGTTCGGTCACCACGTTCATGCAGAAATACATCCCGTAGATGAAATAAACGTAGGCGTGCCCCGGCGGGCCGAACATGATCTCGGTCCGCGCGGTCCGGCCCCTGGCTGAATGCGCGGCCAGGTCGTGTTCGCCCAGATATGCCTCGACCTCGACAATTTTCCCGATGCGCTCGAGGCCGGCAGTCTTGTGGACGAGATGTTTCCCGAGCAATTCCACCGCGACGGTTTTGGTGTCGCGATCATAAAAGCTGCGCGGAAGTTTTTGCACGGGTGAAGGGAAGTGGTGCCAGCGAGTGGAATCGAACCACTGACCTCGGGCTTATGAGTCCCACGCTCTAACCATCTGAGCTACGCTGGCGGCCAAACGGTCTATTATTTTGCGGACATTTTTGCTTCTGTCAAACCGCGAATTACGACCGGGGCTAATTTTCGGCACGGCCGGATGACACCAAGCCGACCGCCGGATCCGATCTTTACCCGTAAACCTGCGCGAATTCACATGGATAAAAGGCCGGCTTTTAAACGCAGACGTTAAGGTGCGAGCCGCACGGGCCAATGTCTTTTACCATGGATGTCACCCATCACTCGTCACTGAATTTACGATTTCGGAATCCAAAGACTGATGAAATCTTGAAATCCGGATGAATTATGTCCAAAGTATGGCCGGAAAAGGAGTCACGTAAGTTTTTATGCAAGATTTTGAGTCGACTACTGACGCCCCAGTTTTGCCGCGCAATTGTACTTTTACACCGGCTGATTGGCAGGCTCTGGCGCCGTTTTGGTACCCGGTCGCGTTCTCCCGCGAAGTGACGACCAAGCCGTTCGGGGCGCGCCTGCTCGACGAACGGATTGTCCTGTATCGTTCCTCAGACGGCGTGGTTCATGCCGCCCGCGACCTGTGCCTGCATCGTGGAGTTCCCCTGAGCATGGGCTTCATTGAGGGCGACCATCTCGTATGCGCCTATCATGGTCTGCGCTACGATGGCGATGGCCGTTGCGTCCGCATCCCGGCACATCCCGGGGCGGCCATCCCCCCGAAACTCCGTTTGCAGAGTTATCCCGTACTCGAACGCTACGGCCTGATCTGGACGAGGTTAGTGGACGATGGCCCGAAACCCCTGCCGAATTTTGAGGAATGGAATAATTCCGAATATCTGCAAGTATTGCCCAACAGCGTCGAGCTAAATGCCTCCGCCGGCCGGCAAATCGAAGGGTTTCTCGATGTGAGCCATTTTGCCTTTATCCATGTGGCATCTTTTGGCGAGATAACCAATCCAGAAGTCCCAAGCTATCCCGTCTTTCCCACCGCCACCGGGTTCAAGGCCGATTACGTAAGCACCGTCAGCAATTATCCGACGCACCTGAAGCATCTGAATCCGCCCGGGTTCCAATGGCGCCGGCTGTTCGAGGTGTTTCTGCCTTTCACCGCGAAACTGACCGTCTTCTTTCCGAAAGAAGGGCAATTGCACATCTTGAACGCAGCCTGCCCGGTCTCGGCCCGCCAGGCCCGTGTCTTTGTCCCGATCTGCCGGAACTTCGACAAAGATGCCCCGCTGCAGGCCACGCTCGATTTCAATCATCAAGTGTTCGAGGAGGACAAACAGATCGTCGAACAACAATACCCCGAAGACCTGCCCATCGATCTGCACGACGAGGTGCATATCCGAGCCGACCGCAGTTCTATTACCTACCGGCAAAAACTCGCCGATCTCGGCCTGGGCCGGAGCTATACCGCTTGAACCGACGATGAATGCCGATGCTGTTTCCGCCGGGGCGCTGCGATTGCCGCGCGATTGCACGTTCCTTGAGTCGGACTGGCGCGTGCTCGCGAATTACTGGTATCCGATCGCCCGCAGTTGCGACGTGACCGACAAACCGCTCGCGGCCCGGCTGCTGGACCAACGGCTGGTGATCTATCGCACCTCGCAAGGCGTCAGCGTGGCGAATGACCTCTGCCTGCATCGCGGCGCGCCCTTGAGCAGCGGGCGGATGGAAGGCGACGACTTGATGTGCGCCTATCATGGGTTTCGCTACGACGGCAAAGGCCAATGCGTCTGCATCCCCGCCCATCCGGGTGCGGCCATCCCGCCGAAACTCCGGCTGACAACCTATTTGGTGGCGGAACGCTACGGCCTGATTTGGACGTGTCTCTCCGGCCAGCCGGCCAATGTCCTGCCCGAGGTACCTGAATGGGATGATGCCGGGTACCAGCAGGCCAATTCGGTCCCTTTAGATTTGGAGGCTTCCGCCGGACGGCAGCTTGAAGGTTTCATGGACGTCGCGCACTTCGCGTGGGTGCATCATAATACCTTCGGCGACCGCAACAATCCATTCGTGCCCAATTACACCGTGGATCGCACCGCGCACGGATTGCATGTTGAATATCAGAGCACGGTGGGCAACTACCTTCGCCAGGATGGCTCGGAAAGCGAGCCCGAAAAGGGCGTGCTCAGGGTCTTCGATTGTTACCTGCCGTTTTCCGCCCGGCTGACAGTTCATCTTCCCGGCGAGACCCGCCTGGTCATTCTCGATTCCGCCTCACCCGTCTCCGCCCGACGCACACGCCTTTTTGCCTGCCTGCTGCGCAACTATGACCTCAATGAACCGCTCCAGCCGTTCGTTGATTACAACGGCAGGATATTCAACGAGGATCGCGACATAGTGCAGTCACAATATCCGGAAGATCTGCCCATCGACTTGCAGGAAGAAGTCCATATCCGCGCTGACAAAACATCCATCGCTTACCGGCAGGAACTGGGCCGCCTCGGCCTTGGCCGGGACTATACTTCTTGAAACGGTCCGAGCCGGACTTGCGATCGGAGGCGGAATGGGGCGGGCCCAGCGAAACGGGGTCAAAGTAGTTTTGACGAGTTCATTCTTTTCCATCAATGCTCTAATGGATCACCAGGTCATCAAACGTCCACATTTTGCGATCTTCACCCGCCGAATGGATTTCCGTGTCATGCCCGGATAGCTGATGAAAAAAGAGCGGCGTGCCCCAGGCGTCCACCATTTCGCCATTCGTGTTCACGGTCAATCCGGAATCCGGCGTGATAAAATTGATGTGTTTTGGGTTGTTGCCCATCAACGCGGCGGTTATCTCCGAGTTCACACCCACGGGATTACCGCCGTACACCTGCGCGAATTGCGCGATGGCATTGTGCGCGTTTTGCAGGATGACCATGGGCGGAACATTGGTCGCCACCGGTGCCGGCGGCAGCACTTGACCCGCACCGGCCGAGAGATCTTTCGGCGACGGATTGGCAACATTATCCGTTATAACGGTCGGGGCCGTCCCGCTCCCCAGGGTGTTTTGTCCGGTGGACGTTGACGACGGGGGAACTCCCGACCTGGAAAAAAAGTTTTTCGGGGCCAGAAAAAACGCCGTAGCCCCAAAGACCAGCAACAAAATTGCGACGGCGAGATATTTTTTCCTCATTTTTACGACGGGTTCATGAAGCCGAGATTGGGCGAGGCAAAGCGGCCGATGTTCGGGAAAACCGTGGAAAGATTTCCAGAGTCCACCCCGAACCACGATGCGAGGGTCGCGAAATACTGGTCGGTCGCCGTGGTCGGGATCCAGCGGCCGGTGTTCGTGTCATTGGGACCGTTGACCGTGAGCACGGGCAGCGCGCCGAAAGTCTGACCGCCGTTGACGGAACCGCTGCCGCCCCCGCCCTGCCCGCCGAGGATGATCTGGTGGCTGCCCCAGCCGTGGTCGCTGCCCTGGCCGTTGCTCGGAAAGGTCCGGCTGAAATCGCTCGCGGTGAACGCCGTCACCTTGTTGGCGATGCCGAGCTGTTCCATCGCGCGCTGGAACGTCAGCAGCGACTGGCTCAATTCCGCGAACAGGTTGGCGTGCGCACCGGTGATGACGCCGTTCGTGTTGGCGGCCGAATAATTGGTCTGGCCGGTGTGCAGATCGTAACCGCCAACCTGGCAGAAAAAAATCTGCCGGCTCATGCCGAAACCGCCGCTGGCCGCCGCCCGGTGGCCCGCTTCAATCAACCGCGCCACCATCTGCAGTTGCGGCGCGAGCGTGGATGCAAACGTGTTGCCGCCGGTGGGCGTCGTGATTTTGGTCGGAAACGGCACCGACCAGTAATTTGTCGGCGCGGTGTTGGTGATGGCGTTATTCAGAAGCGCGCCGGTGTTGATGGAATGGGCCGCGACGCCCGCGTAGGCCTTTGACTGCATGTTGAGATACTGCAGGCCCAGCAGGTTCGTCAACGCCGCGAGCCGCGCCCCGCTCACGCCGGTGAGCGAAACCGCACCGCTGGTCGAGACGGAATACTGGGTGACAATGTTGCCGACTTCGAGCGTGTTCGACCCGGCGAGCGAAATGCACAGGGAAACCGGCGCGGTCGGTTGCACTGAATTAAGCAGGTCCGCGCAACGTCCGGCCCAACCCGTCGTCGGCGGCTGGTCGGGAAGCGAGGTCTGCCATTGCGTCTGCTGGTCGGCGTGCGAAAACAATTGCGGGGGCACCGACACGCTGCCCGCCAGATATTGCGCGCGAGTCACCGGATACACCAGCGTCCCCACGTTCAACATCATCGCGAGCTTGCCCTCGTAAAACAGTTCCGCCAGTTCAGGACAGGCCGGGTGCAGGCCGTAACTATGGCCGGCGCCATCCACGTAATTGTTCGAGGTGCCCGGCGTCACCAGGTTTTGCAGGGCGCTGGAGGGCAAGGCCAGCACCGGCGTCCGGATGGCGGCGTAGTTGTTGTATTCCGAGGTTATCGTCGGAACTATGAGATTGTTCGAGTCATCGCCGCCCTGGAGAAAGATGCACACGAGCGCCTTGTAATCGCTGATGTTCGACTGCGCGACGGCGGCGTTCATCAGGCGCAGATCGCGGATCGCGGCGCTCATCGCCACGGTGCCCACCGCGGCGCAGGCGGCGCGGCGGATGAAATCGCGCCGGCTGATATCGGAAACAATTTTTTGTCTCATAAGATCATTTTTGAATCGTGCAATCCGGTGAACAGAGTATCAGGTGCACCGCCGCGCGCACGCGGTCGCGCATCTGCGCTTGCGTTGGCGGGTTGCTGTACGGGAAATTCGTCACGTTGCCGACGTAATTGATGATGTTCGTTTGCGCGGCGCCGGACAACTGGCCCGCGACCAGCAACGAATTCAGGTTGCTGACCAGGGTGGGAATGCCGGTGTTGGTGGTCAAATTGGGCGTCATCCACGGGGCGAGATTCATCACGATGGAGCCGTTGCCGGCCACGTAGCTGGAAAGGCCGTTGGTGTTGCCGGTGTTGTTCAACAGCCCGCTCTCAATGAAATTCATCGCCAGCGCCACGGTGGTGTCCGAGGTCAGTTGAAATTCCGGCGTGGTCAAACCCGCCGAGGCCAGCACGCCGGGAAATTCGTAGGTCGGATAATAGAAATTGAACACCGTCGGCGAACGCAGCGGCGATTGCGACAGACTGTAGGTCGCGCTGGTGTCGGTATAGCCCAGGTTCCAGGTGTTTTGATTGATGGTCACGTTGCCGGAGCGGTTCAATGGCGGCGGATCCAGCGGATATAAAATGAAGGAACTCTGCGTTTGATTGACCGAGTTGGTGGAATAAATCACGAAATGCAGCGGATCGGGAATGCTGACCACCTGATACTGCATGGATGGCAGGACATCCGTGTTCGGGGCGACAAAGACTGTCTGGCCGGCAACCAGGCCGTGCGGGCCGGAGCAACTGACCGTGACGTTTGTGCCCTTCTGCACAAAACCGCTCGCGCTGATCCGTGGCATCAGGCAATTGCCGGAACGGGTGAAGCCGTCGAAGGCGTTGACGGTGAACACGGAAGACGAATTTGTTGCGGTGACCAGATAACCGCCGCTGGCCGCGCCACCGGTGGTGAAACCAAGATAAACTGCGTTGCCCGCCTCCACGCCATTGCCGGAAATCGTGATGGTGATGACGTTATTGGATTCGACGTAGCTGCCCGTCAACAGGTTCGGTGCGTTGACCGTGAACTGGTTGGTGGCAGGAACCGAGACGGAATAACCCTGGTTCGGCGGCGCGGGATTGCCCGAGGTATCCGTGAAACCCAGCAACACCGTATCGCCACTGTTCATCATGTGCGGCACCGTCGTGGTTATGGTGATGGTCTGGCTGCCGTTTTGGGTGTAGGTGCCGGTGATGCCCGGTGGCGCAGGGAAAGCCCGTGCGCTGGCGGTGATGCGCAAGACCGGCTCGCGCTGCTTGCCATAGGTCGGGTCGGCCAGCTCATTGGTGCTGCGCGCCTCGTAATCCAGCAGGATTGCCTGGACCACGGCCTGCAGGTTGCCGCGTACGCCGGTTCCGTCGTTGTTGAACACCTGCGTGACCCGGTAAACATAATCGCGGCTCGGATTGCTCGTGACGAGCCGCTGGATCAATTGCCGGCAGAGGAACGGGCCGACGTTTTGATGGTTGTAGATGGTATTCATCGCCTGCTCCAGGTCGTTCGAACAGTAATTGTCATTGGTCGAGGTGCTGCCGACGGTTTGCGTGCCCCAGGCCGGCGGCAATACGACGTTGTCCAACAGCAGTTTCGTCCCCAGTTCGTGATCCTTCGGCACCAGCACCATATGGTTGGTATAGTTGGCTGCCGGACCGAAACTCGTCGGCAGGCGGCCGCTGGCCTGGTTGGTCTGGTAGTAATTCCAGCCGGTGAACACGCTCGCAAAGCCCATGACCGTACCCTGACCGTAGGTCGGCACGAGGCTGTTCTGCGAATTCAAAACCAACGAGCCGTCCGGCCAGAGCCGGTTCAAGCCGATGGAGAAAAGCTGGTTGACCTCCCGCGCATAGTTTTCATTCGCATGCAAACCGGTGATGATACTGCCGGGGCCGTTACCCTGCATGTTCAGATACAACCCCATCCCCGGCGTCAAAGTCACCGATTCCAGCAGCGAACGGTAATTGCCAAAGGCATTCGTCACCAGCGTGTCATAATAGGATGACAACGCCGTCGCGTTGTTTTCCAGCACGCCGTTTTCCGAGATGACCATGGTCTCGCTCAAGGCAAAGGCCACCCGCTGCCGCAACTGGTCCGGCGCGGTGATGGAATTCTGCCACCACGCATTGAACCAGTCGCTGCTGGGATACGGATCGGTCGGGTCGGCGCTCGCGTTGGCGAGCACGACCGGCAGGGTGAAGGTCGGCGGCAGGCTGAGCTGGTTGCTGATCCACCCGGCATAGCCGAGGGCCTGCACGCTGGCGATGTCATTGGTCGTCGGCCCGAAGGTCGCCTGCGTCAAAAAGCGGGCGGCGGCGTTCGGATCTGTGTGGTCATCCGTCCAGGCCGGTGGTGGCGGCGGCGGCGTAAATGATTGCGAGCCGTTGGCAAGCGTGAGGTGTCCGCTGATTTCGCCGTTCGGAAACGCCGTGCTTTCGATGACCACGGCCGCACTGCCTTCCGCGATGATCTGCTGGATGTCGGCGACTTGCAGCGGACCGGTTGCCTTGATGTTCCATAGATAACTCCCGTTGGCCTGCGGTTTCGCCGCGGAAATATCAAAGATCAATTCGCCTGGGTCCGTCAGATAGGGATCGGAATTGATGGACTGGCCGGTCGGAGTTCCGGCCAGGTTGGTGAACGACAAATTCAATGTGGCCTGCGTTCCCGCCGCGTTGACCAGCAACGTCGCCGAGCCTACGCCCTGGCTGTTCACGCCCGGCAATGCGAGCAGGTTCGCGGAATAGAGCGTGCCACTGGAAGCCGAGGACAGCGGCGGGTAATACCGCGTCAGCAGGTAATTGGGAGTCACGGCGGCAGGCGCATTGTTCGTGCCCGTCGGGTCCTGCAACCAGGCGACCGACCAGTTGTCATTCGTGCCCGTGCCGGCCTTGTGCAGGATCTCAATGTAATATGGCTGGCCGGCGGACAGCGACAGCCAGCCCGACTGCTGCGAGGCTTGCAAATTCCACTGGCGCGACGACGTTCCTTTCTGTCCCGGCGCGGTCGGGTTGTTCGTCGGTGTGACCCAGGCGCGCAGAACCTTGTTCACCTGCTGGTTGTCGTCAGAAATCCAGAGCTGCGCCGAATCACTGCCTGCGATCCAGAAATAATAATTGCCCGTCACCGGCGCGATGAAATAGCCGCGGACGCGCTCGCCGTAATTGTCGCCATAATTCGTGATGCCCTCCAGCGTCGGCAGCGTGTTCGTGATGGTCGCCGGCGTGCCTGTCGGGATGTCCGCCACGTTCGTGCCGGGAACCCCCGTCCAGATTTCTTGCACCACCGAACTGTAATTGGTCGCAAATATTTGGATGTCCACCACCGATGCGCCGGTGCCGATGGCATTGGTCGCGGTCAGCAAAATTTGATAATTTCCAGCAAGGGTCGGTGTACCGGCGATGACCCCGTTGGTGTTGGTGAAACTCAAGCCCGGCGGCAGGTTCGAGGCCGTGAACCACAGCGGTGTGTTCGCCGCCGTCACGGTGAAGGTGAACGGCTGGCCAACATAACCATAAGCGTTCAAAGCACTTGTAATTTCCGTCGGCGCGTTGGAATTGCCGGCACCAAAGCTGTTCGTCGGATACAAACTGGTGTTTGGGATGACCTGTTCCGACTGGTCCGCACTATACCATTTCAAGTGCACCTGCCCCGCGCCGCCGGCCTGGAGATACTCCAGCTTGATGTCGTAGAGCGTGCCGGCTTGCAACATGATGGAGTTGGTCCAATCCGTGGCCCCCTGGCTTTGCCATTTGTTAATCAGCAACTGGTCGTTGACCGATAACCGGCAACCGTCATCGCTATTCACATCAAAGATGTAAAGCTCGGAATACTGCGGTTGGATCTGGCCCGTCCAGCGGACGGAGTAAAAGCCGTTGCTCAAATTCGGCGAGGTGCCGTTCGTCCAGACAAAATCCACCGTCGGATCGATCCGGTTCGTGATCAGGTTGGCCGGGTTGAAATTGGCCGCATTCGTGTACGTCACGCTCGAATTGGTATAATACTGGCCGAGCAGGCCGTAACCTTTGGCGGTCGGCGATGGATAAACCACCACGCTCGCATTCGCCGGATTGCCGAGGACATAATTCATACCGGGCAGCAAGCTCACCTGCGCGATGGCCGGCGTCTGTAAATTCAGGTTCGCCATCGGCGTCAGGTTGACAATCGCCGAACTGACGCCCGCAGCCAGGGTGACGGACGCCGGCAGATTGCTGTAATCCACCCCCGACGTGGCGAATCCCGTTCCCGAACCGATCACACCGAGACCGACCGTGATGGAATCCAGCGCAAATCCGCCGCGCGTGACCGTGAATTGTCCGAGGTTCTGCGGCTTGGCTCCCGGGTCGGGCTGCGTCGCCACCGGATCACTGGCGGAAATGGTCACCATGTTCTGCGAAGCCAGGTTGTTGGTGGCGAACTGGTAGTCGCTCAACGGCACACCGTTGTTATCCATCGTGGCGTTGCTGAACGGGTTGGTCGGATCGAGGCCAAGTTGATATTTCTCCCAGTCGTTCATCAGGCCGGTGCCGTCAGAATTTGTATCCAAAATGAGCAGGCGGTAAAATTTTGTCACCGGCCCCACCGGCGACTGGAAGGTGAAATTTGTCCCCGCACCCGGCGCGGCGATGGGCAAAATGGCCGGGCGCACGACCGTGCTCGTCTCGGACAACCAATTGCTGCCGGTCACATTCGTGAGGCTTTGCAGTTGATAAACTTTCCCGAACTGCGCCGGCATCGTGATGGTGCCGTTCGTCACGTTGTAAGCATATGCAGAAATTTTCGGGACGGAATTGGAGTTGAACGGACTGGTGCCCGCCCGGGCCTCGTTGAGGTTCGATACGCCGTCACCATCCGGATCCGCATTTGGAGCCGCGTTGGTCGCGTTGTAGAGCCACTCCCAGACATCGCTCATGCCGTTCCCGTTTTGATCGATCATCTGTCCCCGCAACGGGGAGGTGGTGAACACTACGGCCAGAAGACAGGCACCTAAAAATTTTCCGCCAAACTGAAAGCGCCGGGGACTGTACACCCGGCGACACCAAAAACGGCTTGCACTCATAGGGTCAAAGAGTATTGGTTGCACAATCCTTCATTGCCAGTTTATGTCAAGCGATACACCGGGAAATCTTCCCGGGGATTAAGAACAGATTAAAAAATCTTGCCGGTCAGGCTTTAACCGCGGACGAACACGGTTGCTGACATTTATGATTTACAATTAATGATTGCGAAAAAAGGCATGAGGCGTTTTGGAATGCGGTGGTCCCGCAAACGGGACGGAGCCGCGACAACGCTTCCAAGTGGTCGGCAGGCTTCTGAACATTCGATATATTTTCTCGCGGACGTGACCCGTTCATAATCCCTTGTTGACAAAGAAGATAGTCTGAAATACAACCAGCTTATGAAAACAGTGTTAAAGCGCAATTTGCGCCCGAATATCTGTTAGGCGTCAGCACACATTCATATTTATGACACGATACTTCATGGCCGCAAACATCTGGTTGATTTTTACCCTGGCCGTTGTTCGCGGGGAGACGCCGGCTGCTTTGGACCCCCATGTACAGGTAACGAATTCATGCCAAATCGATGCCGATATTCCAGATCATAACGAAGCGGATATCATCGTCATCGGTGGTGGAACCGCGGGTTGCATCTTGATGAACCAGCTATCGGAGAATGGTCTCTTTTCCGTGATCGGAATCGAGGGCGGCCAAAATTTGACGACCAATCCAGCCATCGCGGCCGCGGGTCTCCCGGCTTTCCAATTGGCTCAGACCGGAAAGTCCCGGTTTTTTTGGCCGGGCTGGAATCAAACCGTGCCCATGGCCGGACTGAATGGACGAACCGGTGATTGGACCACCGGAATGCTGTTGGGTGGCGGCTCATCGGTCAACGGATTATACTATGGCCGTGGCTCGAGCACCTCGTACTCGTCCTGGGAAGGGATTTCTGGAAGCACCAACTGGAGCCTGGACAATATTCTGGCAACCTTCACGGCTCTGGAAGACCACGAGGGATTGACCATCACATCCGGGGCCCGGGGAATCAACGGTCCTGTCAATGTGCTGCAGACACCCACGTTGTCGCAGATAACAACGGACGTGCTATTACCCGCGACCCAGGCCGCGTTTCCCGGCATTCCAATTGTGGTGGATTACAATGATCCGAGTGTTCAGAACTGCATCGACCCTCGGGCTCAGTGGCTTATTGATCCTACCGGTTCCCAACGGGTGAGCAGCGCGACCGCATTTTTGAATGACACGGTCATGACTCCCGAAGGTCAAGGCGTGAACGGACACAAATTGTTTGTGCTCTTCGATGCCGTGGCGGTGCAAATTGGATTTGATAAACAGGGGACTGCCAAAACCGTAAAATACATCCAGAACGGCAAACTCGTTACGGCCACCGCCCGGAAAGCAGTTGTTTTGGCGGCGGGCATCAACAGCAGCAAATTGCTGCAACTTTCCGGCATTGGCCCGTCGCAAGCGTTGCAGAATGCGGGCATCAAGCCTGTTTACATCAATGAGAACGTGGGGAAAAATCTCCAAAACCATCCCCTCCTGTCCATTTCGTTGCTGGCCGATCCCGCGGATAATGGGATGCCCTCGGGAGCGTCTTACGCCTATACCATCCATAATGTTTACTTGCCGGCAGTGGATGGTGTCGCGAGCGACCCGCGAATGGTGCAGATTTTGTTCGATTACGTGCCGACCAATGCACTGACCCCGGTTCCGACCATAAACGTTCAGGTGGAGCTGTTGAACCCTCAGAGCACGGGCAGCGTCACCATCCAAAGCGGCAACTCATTTCAGATCGCCGCGGCCGACGACGGCTTTTACCAAAATCCCGCGGACCTGGTGAATATGAAGAGCGCCGTCGAAGTTTATGTTCGCAGTCTGTTGCAGCAACTGAGTTTCCTTGACCCCCCTTACTATCAGCCCGTTGTCAGTGACCCAATTAACACCGTCATCCTTTCCGATTACAGCGATGCCGTAGTTGAGGCGTACGTGAAAAATAACAGCAATCTTTCACTGGATCCGCACCACTTTACCTCCCACTGTAAAATGGCTCTCCTGAACAACGGAGGCGTGGTGGATGGCAACACCCTCGTATACGGCACCAAGAATGTGTATGTAGCGGACGACTCCATCTGTCCCGTGATTCCCGATACCGATACGGCCGCAACCGCCATGATGATCGGCTTGCGGACCAGCGAAATTTTGAAATCTGTCCTGAAACATAAATAGTCACAACAGGATCATTGAACATTTCTGTTCCTATGGTGCCCCTTCGGAAGGCGTTCGTGCCGGTGGCACAACGGAAATTAGCCAGACACGATGTGTCTGGTGCAGGATAAAAGAAAATCCGTCCTGAAAGGGCGGCGGAAACATTTACCCACAATTTCATCCACGTATTTCCTTCGTCCCTTCAGGACGAATCAATTTTGCGTCAAACCCAGACACTACGTATCTGGCTAATTTCCGATGTCGCTCCGCGACCAAAGACGCTCACGCGTTGGCCATGACTCCTCGGGCTCTCATCGCCGGGCCCCATCAGCGCTTCACGCTGGTGGTCGTCAAGTAGGTGGAATAAGCTTGTGGCAATGCCAAATTCAACCAATGTCGCGCTGGCACTAACGAGGCGCGGGGCGGAGATTCTCATTCTGGGGATCGTGTTCGCACTGTTGACCGGCGGGTGTGCGAGCCAGCACAGCGGCAGAGCGAGAAGAGGCGCGGAAGTCTGGTTGCCAAAAGTGGCAGCGGTGACCGCCACCCCGCTGGCCCCGATTTTGACGACCGGAAACGCCTTTGAGTCTGTATTCACGTTAACTTTGGGAGACAACCCGGATGTCTCCGCGCAGGTGTCCGGGCAACTTATGGTGCGGGGTGGAAAGCTTCGTCTTGAGGTCACAAAGGCCATTGGCAAGACGCTGCGCGCGGGTGATTTTGGAGTGGTTTGGGATACCGTGGCTCATCAGGGATTTGTTTTCAGTGAAGCATTGCAAGGATATGCCCCGATCAATGAGCCGTTTTTTTGCACCAATCTGGTTACCCGGGCGATTGCCGGTGAGGCCGGACAGATTGACGGACATCCGGTCCAGCAGGCCAACGTGACGGTCATGCAGAGCGATGGTCAAACCATGACGGTGCAACTGGCCAGAGCCGGGGACTTCGGGGATTTGCCACTGAAGATCGGCCGGTTAACGGGCGGGGATTATTCATTCACACTGGCACTGGCAAAGATTGAAATGGTCGCGCCCGCGGAAGAATTATTTTTACCACCCGATGGATTCACAAAATACGAGAACGCAACCACCATGCTCAGCGAGTTGACGGAACGACAACAAAACGTGTCTGGTGCGGGGCATGGCAGCAATGATGGTCAATCAGCGGGGCCACCACCCACGCCCCAAATGCCTCACTAACGTTACGATTTCGGAGTGCGGAATGCGAAATGCGGATTTCGATTAGCTCGTCACACGTCACACGTTTTGATGCTGCTCAGATTGAATGAAGACCGGCATTTGCTTAGAGCCATCGGTCACCGATTAAAAACCTTGCCGGGGCGTGGCTCGTGCCGGAGGCACAACGGATATTAGCCAGACACGATGTGTCTGGTACCACGGCAAAAGAAAACCCGTCCTGAAAGGACGACGGAAACGTTCACTCTGAATTTCATCCACGCATTTCCTTCGTCCCTTCAGGACGAATCAATTGTACGTCAAACCCAGACACTCCGTGTCTGGCTAATCTCCAATGTCGCTCCGCGACTAAAAGCAAGCTTTCGAGGCATCAAAACAAGTCGGATTTGATATCTCAGATTTCGATTAGCTCGTCACACGTCATGGCTCAAGGGTTTCCGCCGCCGCCGGACGCGCCATAAACCTGTCCCGTCGCGTAGCTCGATTCGTGCGATGCGAGCAGCACATAGACCGGCGCGAGTTCCACCGGCTGGCCCGGACGTTTCATCGGCACTTGATCGCCCATTTTTTGCACGCGCCTGGGCGGCTGGCCGCCGCTGGATTGCAACGGTGTCCAAAACGGCCCCGGCGAAACGGCGTTCACGCGGATGCCTTTGTCCGCCAGTTGCTGCGCCAGGCTTTTCGTGAAGGAAACGATGCAACTTTTCGTCTGTGCATAATCCAGCAGGTTCGGCGAGGGATCATATGCCTGCACGGACGAAGTATTGATGATGGTGGCGCCCGGCTTCAGATGCGGCACCGCCGCCTTGGTGATCCAAAACAGCGCATAGACGTTCGTCTTGAACGTCGAATCAAACTGCTCCGTCGTGATATCGAGAATAGAATCGCTCGACTGCTGCTGGCCCGCATTATTCACCAGAATATCCAGGCCGCCCAATTCCTTGACCGCGCGCGCGACCAGTTTTTTGCAAAAATTTTCACTGCGGATGTCGCCGGGAATCGCAACCGCCTTCCGGCCTTCGGCTTCAATCAACTGGATGACTTCCGCTGCATCCGATTCCTCCGCCGGCAGATAATTGATCGCCACGTCCGCGCCTTCGCGCGCGAAGGCGATGGCCGCCGCGCGTCCGATGCCCGAATCCCCGCCCGTGACCAGCGCCTTGCGGCCCGCCAGCCGGCCCGCGCCGCGATAACTCGTCTCCCCATGATCCGGGCGCGGCTTCATTTTGCTGGCCAGCCCCGGCGGCTTTTGCGGCTGATACGGAAACGGCGGCTTGGGATATTTATTTTTGCGGGCCGAAGGCTGCGTTCGCGGTTTCATATTGAAACCTCTGCGCACGAAGCGCGCCAAGCCACATCACGCAAAAAATGCCCGACCAATCCCGGCAGGTTGATGCAAAATTCAAGTTCGGATTGCTTTATGCAACATCAAAAAGTGACCTCAAACTGTGCCGGAGGCACAACGGATATTAGCCAGACACCTCGTGTCTGGAACCGCGACAGAAGAAAATCCGTTCTGAAAGGACGGCGGAAACATACACCCCAATTTTCGTCCACGCATTTCCATCGTCCCTTCAGGACGAATCAATTTTGCGTCAAACCCAGACACTTCGTGTCTGGCTAATCTCCAAGGTCGCTCCGCGACCAAAACCGCCGGGCGTACCATTTGGGGCTTTTGGCTTGGTGTTTCTCTGCAGGTTGGATGTTGGTGCTTGAAGATTAAACCACGGATATCATCCGTCACCCGTTTTGAATCTACCAGGATTGAATGCAGGCCGGCGTTTGCTCAGAGCCACCGGTCAAATATTACAAAACCAGGAACCCGTTCAAAGACGTTGCAGCAGGAAAAGATTAATCAACAGGAGAAAAATTTTGCATCGTCTCAATCATCCATGCCCAAAAACCTGCCTTTTGGCCCGACACTGAAATTGAATGGCTTCCCGTCTTTCAAGCCCTCCACTTCATAAGGAAAAACCCCTGCCCTTTTCACAAACGACCGGTCAATCCGAAGAATCTTGCCGTCACCAATCCGGGTCAAAATCGTTTTTTTTGCCGCCGGAGGGGCTTCTTCCAAGGCAACCTCCACGCTGGTCAAGCCGCCATCGGCCTCCACGGTGTAGCCCTTTTCTTGCCCGTCCGGCATCGTTATGGTCACATCGTAATTGGTCCGGTCATCACCAAACATCTTTTCAATGTCTTCCAGCTTGCCACCGTTCAACTTCGTGGCGATGGTTTTTTGAACCGCGTCGGGACTTTCATTCAAGGTCACCTGCACGCTTAGCAGCGTCCCGTCATCGGCGAGGTTGAAATATTTTTCCTGACCATTGGTCGCCGTCAATTCCACGTCATAAGTGATTTCGGAATCGTCCAGGTTTTTGTCGATGCTTTCCAAACCGCCTCCGCCCATCAACGTCTTGATGGACGTTTGCACGGCCGGCGGCGTTTCAGCCAGCGCAACTTCAACGCTCAACAAAACCCCGTCTTCAGCCACGGTAAAATCACGCTCCTGGCCGTCCTTTGCCGTCAATTCCACGTCATAGGTGGTGATTGCGCCCGCCACCTTGTCAATGTCGCCCAACGTCCCGCCGCTGGTTTGTGTTTGAATCGTCTTTTGGACGGCGGCCGGTGTTTCAGAAAGCGCGACGGTTTTTGATTGATCGTCAGCAAATGCCGCAAACGTCATCCCACAACCGAGGGAGATCAGAACACATCGTTTGAATGGCATAAAAATTATCCTGAATTTTAACGCTTGATGATTACGAATCTCCGGTGGTGGTGATGATGGCGGTGATGCCGGTGCCAGCGCCAGCGATGATGCCGCGGGTGTTTTTTATGAATTTTGACAGCCGGCGCGCCGATATCAGACGCACCAGCCTCGGCTGCGAATGAAAACAGGCTGAAAGTGAAGGCCAGCAGAAGCATCACAAATATTCGTCTCATGGTGTTTGGATTGTGGAGGTTTTAGCTTTATTGTCAATTCGCGGCCGTGAGTTCAGAAGGTCATCGGCTTGAATGAAGACCGGCATTTACTCAGAGCCACCTGTCAAATACTACAAAACTAGGACCCCTTTCAATCCAATCAAGATCACTGCGCAAATAACAATAAAAGCCAAAAAGCTGACAAGACAACAAAGCCACTCAAAGCTGCTGCGAATAAACCAAAATATAGCTGAAATGAGCCAAGCATAAGTTAACGTATCAAGCAAAACCGATCGAACCGTAACATGGAACTCAATAGGCGGCCCCGACCAAGGCCCACGGCCCCAATTAGGAGGCAAAATGGCTATCAAGAAGAAAAAGAAGGCAATAGCCAAATTGGCGAAGCGAATAGCCAACATCAAATCGCGGTCACGAGTGAACATATGATGCCTAGACGTAGAAAGCTGAGCCACCGCCGGAATAAAACGCAAGCCGCGAAAGCGGAACCTGAAGCGGCCAACGGCGTTGGCTCCAGCGCAGTGTTAGGCCACGTTGTTCTCATCTGTCTTGTTCAACTCTCTCACAAACTCCTCCGTCGCGTTCCGATAATCTGACCAGACTGGCGAGGACTGAACTATCTGCTTGGCCTCTGCAATCTCGCAGCGCCGAAACGTCCGAACTGATACGATGCAGTCACAAATGGATGCTCCTGCCGCTCGCAATTCACTCAAAGCCTGGTCGGGCGTCTTACCGTCCGCAAGCTTCTGGCGAAGGTCTTTCGAGTAATCAATAACGGGTCTCATCTCTAAGGGTGGTCGAGTGGCCTAGACAATATGGCTGGCGATGAAAGTGAATACGGTGTCTGCTTTCCGAGTTAAACGTGGGTTGCGCCGTGTAAGCGGTGCCGAGCCACCGGTTGCGGGACATCCGCCCGAAACAACAGAGATAAGGAAAACAGTCACCATGAAGACATTCATACTGCGGGGGGCGAAAGGTGTCGAGGAATTTTAGCAGGGGACGGGTGTCTCTCTTTTGCCCGCCACCTTCCACCTTCGCCAAGGCTACGGCGGGACAAGCCGGCGGTGGCGGGCAAAAGAGAGAAGAATATTCTTGGGCTTTTCCCGGGGTAGCCTCGCAAGTTGCAACGGAGCGAGGCAACCCCGGGCTGATTGCCTTTGCCCCTTCAGGGCAAACCGGGCTGGGATTAACTCGATTGAGTCCGTATAGGTGTTTAGCCGGATTCCGCCGCCGCCGAGGCTTCCGCCGTCGTTGAAACTATGGCGGGACAAGATGGCGCGACGAGCGTTATCCGAGCTGCCAAGAGAAATTAAGCCGGAGAGCTTCGTTGTTTGGACGCGAAACGGAAAAGAAAACTTTTCCGGCAGGAATGCTTTTTTCCGGTTGACCGTTCGGGCTTAATAGGGATTAGGCGTGATTTTTAGCATCTGCTTTGGCATCTGATCTACATGCTCCAAAATATGCAAACATGACGGTAACAACTAAACAAAACAGCGGCTCGCCCCACATCAGCATCTGCGCGATAAATCCACTAATATGAATCGGGCCGTAACTGACTCTGTAATTTGGCTCTCCTATCCCGTGAACACCAGCCATCATCAACCAAATAATGACAGTCACATAAACCTGATACGCCAAACCGAGAAATCCAGTAACTCCAGCGGTCATCCACGCCCACGGATAAGAAAGCCAGCACAATATTCCTGTGGCTACAATAGCAAAATCTGCACACCAATGAAGAATGCTCAGCGGATGATCGGGTTCAGGGATGGCCATCTCCAAAATCCCCCCGATTGCAGAGAATGTCCAAATTAAACGGGCAAGAATGACCGTGAATCGTTGCATAAATCACGCCTAACGACCAAAGCTGAGCCACCGCCGACTCGCGATGTGAATCCCGATGCATCGGGAAAC
>Ga0210388_10000399_pt1 | contig 36256 bp, 27 predicted proteins | sample IncBWC19OmetaG_FD_155485 | JGI IMG/M metagenome (GOLD analysis project Ga0210388, IMG submission 155485) | Forest soil microbial communities from Barre Woods Harvard Forest LTER site, Petersham, Massachusetts, United States - Inc-BW-C-19-O ...
GGACTTTTGGCATCGAGCGAGCCATCCCAATTGCGCGGGAAACCGTGGGCCTCGCTGTTGTTCAGTCCCATGGAATTTCCATATGAGGAGGGAGTGTGGCGCGGACCGCTGATCGTGCTGGTGGATCGCAACACGGGGTCGGCAGCTTCGGAATTCGCAGCGGTGCTGCAAGACAACCATGCAGCGATCATCATGGGAGAACCGGCGGGCGCGGGCTGCGGCCATACGAACGGGGGCATGCCGACTACGCTGGCCAATAGCAAGGCTAAGCTGGAGGTGCCGGATTGCGCGCGACTCCGCGCCGACGGCTCGAACGAGGTGATGGGAATCCAGCCAGATGTTTCTGTAGCATTCAGCGGAGTTGACGGGGCGCATCTCCGGGGTGTGCGGTTTATGGGGAAACTTCCTGAGGCAGTCGAACGGGCAACTGGGCAGCGCAAGTAGACTTCGTGGATCGGCTCGGCTCGCGAAGGATCAGGGTAAGACAATTCGCCTCAAGGGCGACTCGTATAGGACCCAGGCGACGAAGGCTAGAATCAGCGCTCCGGTTACCCGGAGTTGGATTCTGCTGCCTTCGTCTCTCGCACCGAACCTAAAGCCCTGTACTCGAATCCAGTTGGGCAACCGGAACCAAGCTCTCGGCGAGACAAGCATGAATAAGGCGTTCACGGCCATGTGCACCGCAGCAACGCCGACCGCGAACCAAGCAAAGTAGGCGAGACTTGCATTTTTGTCCGCGGACAGAGGGCTCAACGAGTTATATAAGAGTCCGAGGGGGACCACGAGAAAAATCGCGCCCAACAATCGCACTTGAATTGCGCCCCAGCCGCTCCCGTACTTCGCCTCGGTCAATGATCCTCGAAATGCAAGCCAACTGGGTAAGCGAAACCAAGCTCGTGGCGAAACAAGCATAATTAAGCCATTGAAGACCCATACCGCTGCGAAAATGGCGAACGCAGACCAGCCTAGAATCTGCCGCATTGGGATCAACCCGCTCTTTACGCGGGAATTATACGACTCCGACCCCATTCGATTCTGTCGGATGGCATTTCAGATTCCTGAGGAATCGTGCATTCGGACCTGAGCGGCTAAAGCCGTTTTGAAATCTGGCAATCTGAATCGCAGCGCTGAAGCGCTGCGCCACACAAAGGCACGCGGGCGAGGGCGCCCGCGCCACACATGCATGCCGGGCTGCGCCCGGCGGACAGCCGAGGTCGGCTGTCCCCACATGAACCTCTTCCCTTCCGGCGCTTTCTCGCTACTCCGCGTTGCCGCTTCTTATTCTCATGCCGTAGAAGGAGCGGTAGACGAAGAAGAAGGAGACCAGGAAGAACACTAACGCAAGAACGTTTGTGATGGTTGATCCCTGATCTCGCGTGAGGGTTACTGCCAGCTCCACTGCCAGGAGTCCGAATAGCGTGGTGAATTTGATTACTGGATTCAAGGCTACTGACGAGGTGTCTTTGAACGGATCTCCTACGGTGTCGCCGATCACGGTGGCGTCGTGGAGGGGAGTTCCCTTCTGCTTCATTTCTACTTCTACGATCTTTTTCGCGTTGTCCCAGGCCGCGCCGGCGTTGGCCATGAAGATGGCCTGGTAGAGGCCGAAGATGGCGATGGAGATTAGATAGCCGACGAAGAAAAACGGCTCGACGAAGGCGAAGGCAAGGGTGCCGAAGAAAACGGCGATAAAGATGTTCAGCATGCCCTTCTGCGCATATTTCGTGCAGATCTCGACTACTTTCTTGCTGTCTTCGACCGAGGCTTTTGCGACGCCATCGAGTTTGATGTTGGCTTTGATGAACTCGACGGCGCGGTAGGCGCCGGTGGTTACGGCCTGGGTGGAGGCTCCGGTGAACCAGTAAATCATGGCGCCGCCGGTGATCAAGCCGAGGAAGAACGGGGCGTGCAGCAGCGAAAGTTTGTCGACATTTTCGGTGAGGCCGCTGGTGAGCGCCATGATGATGGAGAAGATCATCGTGGTGGCGCCGACTACCGCGGTTCCGATCAATACTGGTTTCGCCGTGGCTTTGAAGGTGTTGCCGGCGCCGTCGTTGGCTTCGAGCAGGTGCTTGGCACGCTCGAAGTGGACTGGCATGTTGAAGTCTTTCTTAATTTCGGCTTCAACGTTCGGAACCTGCTCGATCAGCGAAAGTTCGTAGACGGATTGAGCGTTGTCGGTGACCGGCCCGTAGGAATCCACGGCGATAGTGACTGGGCCCATGCCGAGGAATCCGAAGGCCACCAGTCCGAAAGCGAATACTGCGGGAGCGAGCATGGTGGCGGCTGCGGCCAGGCCGAGCGTGCTCATTGAGTAGGCGATTGCCATCAGAAACATCATCGACAGACCTAGGTAGTAGCCAGAGAAATTGCCGGCTACAAAACCGGAGAGAATTCCGAGAGACGCTCCACCTTCTTCGGCGGAGATGACTACTTCTTTCACGTGGCGGGAATGAACTGAGGTGAAGACCTTTACCAGTTCGGGGATGATGGCCCCCGCCAAAGTGCCGCAGGAGATGATGGTGGCGAGCTTCCACCATTGCGTGGAATCGCTGCCGAGAGCGGGAATGATGAAATAGGAAACCAGATAGGTCAGACCGATGGAGACGATGGAGGTGATCCAGACCAGCGAAGTTAACGGGTGCTCGAAGTTCATCTCGTCGGCGTTGCCGAATTTGGCTTTGGCGATGGCGCCGTTGAGAAAGTAAGAAAGCGAGCTGGCTATGAGCATCATGACGCGCATGACGAAGATCCAGACCAGAAGCTGGACTTGCACTGCCGGGTCTTTCACGCCGAGGAGGATGAAAGTGATGAGGGCTACGCCGGTTACGCCGTAGGTTTCAAAGCCGTCGGCCGAGGGTCCGACGGAGTCGCCAGCATTGTCGCCGGTGCAGTCGGCGATTACGCCGGGGTTGCGGGCGTCATCTTCTTTAATCTTGAAAACGATCTTCATCAGGTCAGAACCGATGTCGGCGATTTTGGTGAAGATGCCGCCGGCGATGCGGAGCGCGGCCGCGCCGAGAGATTCGCCGATGGCGAATCCGATGAAGCAGGGGCCAGCGTAGTCTCCGGGGACAAAGAGCAGGATGATCAGCATGATCAGGAGCTCTACGCTGATGAGCATCATGCCGATGCTCATGCCGGCTTCGAGGGGAATCTGATAGACGGGAAACGGCTTGCCGGGGAGGGCGGCGAAGGCGGTGCGGGAATTTGCGAAGGTGTTTACGCGGATGCCGAACCAAGCTACGCCGTAGCTGCCGGCAATGCCGACCAGGCTAAACAAGAGAATGATGGGGAGTGTGAGTGCGACCGATTTTCCGGGCACCGGTTTGAGCCAGCCGAAATATAAGGTGATGATGACGGCGATGAAAACCCACAGGAACAAAATGAAGCGGCCTTGCGTGATCAGGTAGGTCTTGCAGGTTTCGTAGATGAGTTCGGAGATTTCCCGCATGGAGCGATGCACCGGCAGGTTCTTGAGGCGCATGTAGATGACCATGCCGAAGGCGAGGCCAAAGAAGCAGAACAGAATTCCGATGAGGAGCAGGTTGTGGCCATCGATGGCGCCGTTGAGAAAGCTGACGGAGGAAAGGTCGGGAAGTTTAAGCGAGGCTTCGCCGCCGGCTTCGGACTGAGCGAAAGCGGTGGACGCGCCGACGGTGAGCAGCGTTGCTAGAGCCAGAGTCTTTTTCAGTAAGCTAGATACCACGCGGGGGCCTTGGAACGCAGCAGTGGCGAGCCAGGTGCGCATAATGAGTCCTCCAAAATGAGTCGGTTTCAGGAATATATGAACGTGTTTAGGCATTGCCTTCCGGGGGGACATCCCAGGTTCGAGCAGGTACACGGGATTTCTTCGCCGGAATTCCGAACACGCTTCCACCGCAAAACCTCAAACGGGAGTTTGGAGCTTGGCCGCGTCGGATTCGCGCCTGGGACGGCTGGAGAATTAAGACTCTACTCCCAGCATCTCAGTGCAAAACGGGCATTTATAACATTTTGGAAGGAAAGGGTCAAACCGGCAGTGGGGTTGGGGATGCAATCCGACTCCGGCGGCAGTGGGCGTAAGGGAGATCCCTCGTCCCGCTGGAGAAAACGCGGGACTCGGGATGACACCGGACAGGCGCTTCTGGCCTCCCGAAAGGACGCCCTGACATGAATTCTTTTTCTGGACGGCTTCTACGTCCAGTAGGTTCTATCGAGACTACGGTACTGGATGGCTTCGGCTATGTGTTTGGGTTCGATGGATGGCGTTTCTTCGATGTCGGCTATGGTTCGGGCTACTTTGAGGATGCGGTCGTGGGCGCGAGCGCTTAGTCCCTGCTGGGTCATGGCGCGCTCGAGCAGGCGTTCGCAGTCGGGAGAAAGATCGCAGAAGAGGCGGATGTGGCGGGACGACATTTGAGCGTTGGAATAAATCTTTTCGCGGGATGAGGCGAAACGCTCGAGCTGCTTTTGCCGGGTGCGCATGACGCGCTCGCGAATTTTTGCCGAGCTTTCGGGTTCGTGGGTGGAGCGCATTTCTTTGTAGTTCACGGCGGGGACGTCGATGTGGATGTCGATGCGGTCCATGAGCGGGCCCGAGATTTTCGAGATGTAGCGCTGGATCATGGGGGTTGTGCACTGGCATTCGCGGGTGCGGTCGTTGCGGAAGCCGCAGGGACAGGGGTTCATGGCGGCCGCCAACATGAACCGCGCGGGAAAGGTCAGTGCCATGGCGGCGCGGGCGATGGTGACGGAGCCATCTTCGAGCGGCTGGCGCAGGACTTCGAGGACGTTGCGGGGGAATTCGGGAAGTTCGTCGAGGAAGAGCAGTCCGTTGTGGGAGAGCGAGACTTCACCAGGGCGGGGGATTACGCCTCCGCCGATGAGGCCGGCATCGGAAATGGTGTGGTGCGGAGAGCGGTAGGGTCGTTTTCCTACGAGGCCGCTGCCGGGATCAAGGACTCCGGCCACGCTGTGGATTTTGGTCGTCTCGAGGGCTTCTTCGAAAGTCAGGGGCGGAAGGATGGTTGGCATTCGCTTGGCCAGCATGGTTTTGCCGGAGCCGGGCGGGCCGATCATGAGGATGTTGTGGCCTCCGGCGCAGGAGATTTCGATGGCTCGCTTGGCGGTTTGCTGGCCGCGGACGTCTTTGAAGTCGACGAAAAATTCCTGCGATTCTTTCAGCAGTGCGTCGCCATCGGCTTTCAGCGGGACGATTCCGTTGCCCGAGTTTACGAAGTGGATTACGTCGAGGAGCGAGCGGACGGGGTAGACATCGACGCCGCCGACCATGGCGGCTTCGCGGGCGTTGGCTTCGGGGACGACCAGCTTGGAAATCTTGCGGGTACGGGCTTCGAGTGCGATCGGCAGCGTGCCGCGAATGCCGCGGACGCCGCCGTCGAGACCCAACTCGCCGATGAAGAGGCAATCTTCAATCGTCTTCTGAGTGAGGCCGCCGTAGGCGCCTACGATGCCTAGCGCCATGGGCAAGTCGAAACCTGAGCCTTCCTTCTTGATATCCGCGGGAGCGAGGTTGATGGTGATATGGGTGGGAGGAATGTCGTAGCCGCAGTTTTTCAGGGCAGCGCGGACGCGGTCGCGGCTTTCGCGGACTGCGGCATCAGGTAGGCCTACGGTGTGGAAGTGGTCCTGATCGGTTTTGATGCCGGAGCAGTCGACTTCCACCTGGATAATGTTGGCGTCGATGCCGTAGACGGCGGCGCTGAGGGTCTTGTAGAGCATGGGTGCTCCGGGCGAGAGATCCTTCGTGCCGCCGTCGGCACACCGAGGCCTGATTCCGGAATGTAGCTACAGTACGCGCAGGAAGGCGGCCGTGGCTGTGACGGATGTCACAGGGTGGGGCTGTGGATTGTTCCTTTTAGGGAAGATGGGTGATGAGGACGATATCGCCGGTGGAGCTGTCGCGCGAAAATACGATCTGTTTGCCGTCGGGTGAAATGGCGAATGCTCTTACGTCGTTAGAGGAGAAATGCGTCCACTGGCGCGGCGGAGCGGGCTTGCTGCCGGGCGAGCTCAAGGGCTGGAGCCAGAGGTTGGTGACGCCGTTCTTGTGCATCGCGAAGACAATGCTGCGGCTGTCCGGCATCCAGTCGAGTCCGCTTTGCTCTTCGTAGGTCTGCTTCGCCGCCTCCGGCGGCAGATCAATCACCCGGGTTGGGGCGCCGCCTTCGGGTGAAATCAGCGCCAGTTTCGGGACCGCGGTCGGGTCGGTCCAATAAAGAGCGGCGATCAGTCGGCCGTCAGGCGAGAATTTGGCTAGCGCCATATTCAGGTCGTTCAGCTTTTGCGGTGGGCCGCCGGCCGCCGGCACTCGCATCAACCGAGTTTCGTTACCCTCAGCTTTTTCGTACACAACGGTCTTGCCGTCTGGGGTACAAACAGGTTTAGCACTCGTAGGGCCGGAATCGAGTTCGACCGGCATTCCTCCGTTGAGATCCGTGTGCCACACGGAAAAACTCTGCTTCATAGCCTGGGTATACGCGATGACTCCGTTCCCGCAGGATGCGGGAGACCATTGTTCCTCGCCTGGCAGATGCAGATCTACTGGCTGGGCGACCGTCAAGTCGAGGGTCGCCAGCCGGGAAGGACCTGATGCGCGATAGCTGTAAACGATCTGGCTGTTGCCATTCCATCCTATTTCGTTCCCATCCTCGCGGCTGGTTCCTGGTGTGATTTGGAGAGCGGCATCGGGATTGGAGGTCGGTGCCAGCCACAAGCTGCTGCGGTAGAGATCTTGCGGGGCGGCGAGTTTGCTCCCATCGGCGGTCAGGCCGGGAGTGTTGTAGGAATCCAGGTCGTTTGTAATCTGCCGCAGTTCGCCCGTGGGGTAAAGGGTTTCCCAAAGCTGGCTGTGAAGCTCTCCAGATTTTTCAGCACCAGCGAAGACGATTGAATCAGGATTGGAACGCCAGGTTAGCCGGCCCGGGCCGGCCATGACGAAATTGCCCAACCGGGCGGATTTTCCGGTCGCAATGTCGACGAGTTCAAGATGCGCGCCTACACGCGCGACGTCTTCGTGGGACCAAACGACGGCGTGCTGGCCGTCGGGCAGCCATGCCGGCCCCAACCAGGGAAACTCCTGAGGTTCCTTCCTGGTCGCCACGACGCGAGGGTTGCCGCCGTCGGCATCCGCCATTATGAGGTAGCTTTCGTGTTTTGCAGGCGCTTGACGCGTGAATAAAAAACGCTTGCTGTCCGGGGACATGCCGATGCTGGAGGGAACATCGTCCAAGACGAATTCCGGTGCGCCGCCGAGCGAGGCTATCCGATAAAGAGTTGACTTAGAAGCCCCGAGGGGCTGAGTGGAGAAATATATGTAGTTGCCGTCCGGTGAAAAACGCAGGCTGGTGGTTAAAGGAGACGCTAGCGCTGCGATCTGAGTGGTGCTCCCCGTGGCGAGTTGCAGCATCCACAGCGTGAAGGCGCCATGCTGTTCGCGAGCATAGACCACCAGCCGTCCGTCGGGAGAAATATCAACGTAATGGGTGTCTCCGATGGTGGTGAGTTGGGTGATCTGCATCGCTGCCGGGGCAGCGACTGTTTTCTGGGCCGGCGAGCCGGTTAACAGGTGCATCTTCCAGACAGCCAGCACGACGAGCACGGCGAGAGCCGCGCTACCGCCGAGAAGCCACGGCTGCCGCCACAGGGGGTGAACCGCCGGAACATAGCCTGACCCCTGGCTCGGGGCGACCGTGGACGAGCTGCTCGCCGGCCTCGAGCCGGAAGCCGAAGACGCCATGGCGCCCGCCGGAACCGGCGCGGCAGAGTCGTGCGAGGGCATGCGGCCGGAACTGGTGTCGCGCTGGAGCCGCTTCAGGTCACCCCGCAGCTCGGCCGCGGTCTGGCAGCGCAGCTCGCGGTCCTTTTCGAGACACTTGTTGACGATGTCTTCGAGCTTGGGAGGCACGTCGGGATTCAGGCGGACAGCGGAAACTGGGTCGCGATCGAGGATGGCGTTGAAGATAACCGCAGAACTCTCGCCGCGAAAAGGCAGCGCGCCAGTTGCCATCTCATACAGCACTGCGCCGAAGGAAAAAAGATCGCTGCGGGCATCGAGTTCCTTCGCGCGAGCTTGCTCTGGCGACATGTAAGCTACAGTGCCGAGAGTTGCCCCGGGACTGGTCAGATGCTGCTCATCAACCGTCAGAGTCTGCGTGTTCGCCGCAGCGTCAGGGCTGGAAGAAACGAGCGAAGGAGTCACCTTGGCCAGTCCAAAGTCAAGAATCTTGGCATGTCCACGGTCGGTAACGAAAATATTTGCCGGCTTGATGTCGCGATGAACAATTCCCTTGGAGTGGGCTGCGTCGAGAGCATCGACGATTTCGATGGCCAGCGACAACAGAACCTGCATCTCGAGGGGACGGCCGGCGATTCGGTGCTTCAGCGTCACGCCATCGAGGAACTCCATAGCGATGAAGGCCTTGCCATCCTGCTCGCCGATGTCATAAATCGTGCAGATGTTGGGATGATTCAGGGCGGATGCGGCCTGCGCTTCGCGTTGAAAGCGGGCGAGCGCCTGCGGATCGCGGGCAACGTCATCGGGCAGGAACTTGAGGGCTACGAAGCGATGCAGGCGAATGTCTTCCGCCTTGTAAACCACACCCATGCCGCCGCCGCCCAACTTCTCGACGATGCGGTAGTGCGAGATGGTTTGCCCGATCATTCGGTTTGGCCGATCATGCGGAAGCTAGGGCTCTGCGCGGCCATATTATGAGGCAGAATTCGGCAAGTCAATGCATCGCGGATACAGCTCCGCAGATAAACCGAAGTAATCGGGATTCTGGGGCCCCGGCAACGATTGGTTTGCCTGGGCCAGTATAATTACGGTGATTTTGACGATTGACGGTTTTGGCGTTCCGCGAACGCGAAAGCCGGGTGTTCTCCCCATGACGCAAGTTTCACCTGACAGTCCTCGACGTCCCCGCGCACCGCAAAACCTGGAGCGCGAAGAATCCCAGCTTTGGCGATGGATTCTTTTGTTCATGGTCCTGCTGGCGGCGGGTTTTGCCGCACTGGCCTGGGAGCGGCTCGAAACCCTGCCTTACCATCTAGGGCCGATGGCGTTGGGCGTTCTGCTTTTGTCCGTGCTGCTGGCCGTCTATGCCTATGGCCGTCGGAAGGAAGTGGTCGAGCTCAAGCTGCTGCTGCAGGGTTTGCAGGAACACGTGGGGGCGGCTCCGTCGGAGCAGCAACTCGACCAGCTCAACGAGATGATTGCGCGTTCGCAGCGCAGCTTCAAAGAACTGATCGACTCGTTCGAAGATGCTGCCTGCGCCGTTTCTCTAGATGGCACTTTGCGCACCGTCAACAAAAGCGTGAGCGACTTGATCGCGCTTCCCTTCACCGAGATCGTAGGCAAGAAATTTTTCGACTTCATGGAAGAACCGACCCGCGAGAGCCTGGAAGCTGGACTCAGCCGGTTCCTGGAGAAGAGACATTGGACCGGGACAGTCCGCGTACGCCTGAAAAACAATCCACGGCCATTTTTTTTCGATTGTGTACTCAATGCGATCGTCAAGAGCGGTGAAGTCGTCGGGATCAGCGTGCTTGGGCGGGATGTGACCGGGCAGCACGAAAAAGAGCTGCGCTTCACCGAGCTGTTCGAGACTCTGCAGGAAGGCGCCTACTTCAGCACCCCGGAGGGCAGACTGCTGGATGCCAATCCCGCGCTGGTGAGCGTTCTGGGATATGCCACGAAAGAAGAGCTGCTGGCGGTTGAGCCGGGCAAGCTGAACCTGGATCCCGCAGCAGCGCCCGTGTTGGGCCGCGCTGCCGATGATCGCGGCGGAGTCCGGGCGCGGGAGATCACGCTGCGCAAGAAAGATGGAACACCCGCGGTGTTTCTTGAGTCATCGCGCGCCGTATGGGATGCTGCCGGCAAACTGATTCGTTACCAGGGCACGCTGATCGACGTCACGGAAAGGCGCAAGCTGGAGCGGCAACTGCTGGGACAGGAAGAATTCCGGCGGCGTTTGCTGGAGAGCTTCCCCGACCTTATTCTCGTGGTCGATCTGCAGGAGCGGTACACGTTTGTGAGTTCGCGAGTGCGCGACCTGCTGGGGTATCAACCCGAGGATCTGGTGGGAAAGAAGATCTCTGAAACCGAGGACCACTCGCCGGAACTGGCGGCGCTCTACCGCGACGTGTCTTCCGGCATCCGGATTTTTGGCGCGGCAGAGTATGGGGCACGGCATCGCGATGGCAGCTGGCGCACCATGCGGGCTTCGGCCAGCCAGTTCTTTGACGCGGATGGCAGGATCGGCGGCGTGATTATCTCTGTGCGCGATATCACGACGGAGAAGAAACTGGAGCAGCAGATCGTTCAGAGCGAACGGCTGGCGGCCATGGGCGCGATGATCGGCGGTGTTGCCCACGAGCTCAACAATCCTTTGACCAGCATTCTGGGGGTCAGCGAACTTCTGCAGGACAGCCAGACTACAGATGCGGCACGCAAGCAGATCGGAATACTGCAACAGCAGGCGAGACGAGCCGCCGAGATCGTGCACAATCTTACTTATTTCTCGAGACCGCCGGCACCGGGGAAGAGTCCGGTCAATCTTGGGGAGATCGTGGAACGCACGCTCAATCTGCACGCTTACTCGCTGCGCAAGAACAACATCACCGTGGACTTTCTGCGCGAGCCGACGCTACCTTACGTGCAAGCTGACCCGCACCAGTTGATGCAGGTTTTTCTGAACCTGATTTTGAATGCCGAGCAGGCGATTCGCGAGGCTCGCGACCGGGGCACGTTGCGCATTCGACTAGGAAATAACGGGGAAGCTGTATGGGCGAGCTTTCACGACGATGGTCCGGGGATACCCGGCGACATCCTCGGAAGCATCTTTGACCCCTTCTACACTACAAAGCGGCCGGGGCGTGGAACCGGCCTCGGGTTGAGCATTTGCAAAGCGGTGATGAAGGAGCACAACGGAACCATTGAGGCAGCGAACGCGCCCGGCGGGGGAGCGGTGTTCACCGTCACCCTGAAGGCCGCAGCTGCTTCCGCCTCTTCAAGCTAGCGATTACTAATTTCTTTCCACTGCCATTGCGACGGCGTTGCCTCCACCCAGACATAGGGCAGCGATTCCACGTTTCGCGTTGCGGCGAGCCATTTCATAAATCAAAGTCACAAGCACACGGGCACCGCTAGCTCCAATAGGATGTCCGATGGCGACTGCGCCGCCGTTCACGTTCACCTTGTTGGGATCGAGACCAAGCTCGCGCATCATACCGAGTGCCTGCACCGAGAAAGCTTCGTTGAGTTCGTACAGGTCAACATCGTCTTTCTTCCATCCCGTCTTTTCCCAGATGGTTCGCACCGCGCCAACGGGAGCCATCATCACCCACTTGGGTTCGACGCCGCTGGTGGCCTGCGCGACGATTCGCGCCAGGGGCTGAGCGCCGAGTTCCTTCGCCCGCTTTGCGCTAGTCACAACCACAGCCGCAGCTCCATCGTTCACTCCGGGAGCGTTGCCGGCGGTCACGGTGCCGTCTTTCTTGAACGCGGGCTTCAATGAACGAAGGACTTCGATGGTCGTATCCTCCCGCGGCGATTCGTCTTTCTCGAAGAACACCGGTGCTGCGCCTTTCTTCTTCGCAGGAACTTCGACCGGCACGATCTGCGACTTGAAGCGGCACTCCTTCATCGCGGCGACGGCTTTGCGGTGCGAGTTTACAGCGAACTCATCCTGCTCTTCGCGCGTGATGCCGTATTTTTCCGCAACGTTCTCGCCGGTGATACCCATGTGGTAGTCGTTGTAAATATCCCAAAGCCCGTCGTGCACCATGGAATCAACGACCTGACCATTGCCCAGACGGTATCCCTTTCGCGCTTGCGGGAGTAGATAGGGAGCGTTCGTCATGGATTCCATGCCACCCGCAACCACGATGGAACTGTTTCCGGTTTGCACGGCCTGGGCTGCGAGAGCCACCGCTTTCAATCCCGAACCACAAACTTTGTTGATTGTCATGGCACCTGTCGCCGGTGACAATCCTCCGAAGATTGCGGCCTGGCGGGCAGGATTTTGTCCCAGCCCGGCGGGGAGAACATTGCCCATGATGCATTCGTCGACCTGATCGGAGTTCAACCCGGCACGCTTCACGGCCTCGCGCACCACGATCGCGCCGAGCTGCGGAGCACTCAGATCGGCGAGACTGCCCTGGAATTTTCCCACCGCAGTACGACAACCGGAAATGATGACAACCTCATCGAAAGCCGCCATTGATCATGCTCCCGCGAAGATTTCGCAATGTCATTATAGATGCTGCAGAGGGTGAAAACGATGAACTTCAACGAGCTGGTAGCATCGCTGCTCGATCGATTGCACAAGAAAGAACGACGCTCGCGCGCTCGATTACAGCTGCTTCTTTCTCTCGTGTGATCACGAGCGTGGACGACATTTTGATGGAGCAACATTAGAATTTTCTGTTTCACTCTCATCGATCTGTGACTTTGGTACAACACCGCCCGTTCGACGCGTGCATTTTTTTCTTGACTTCATTTTTCATTAACTCTATACAATCAATTAGTTGCAACAAATGATCGTTGCAGATTTTTCCATGAACAATGGAAGGGAGAATAGAAACAATGGCAACCAAGAAAAAGGCAAAAAAGAAAAAGAAGCATTAAGAAGGTCAGTACGAAGTCAAAAAAGGGGGACGCCGAAAGCGTCCCCTAAGTTTTTGTGCGAAAGGTTTGTGCTCGGCTCAGTCACGCTCGATCAGTCCAGCGGCTTCCCGCTGCTCTTCTCAGATTTCCGGGAATGATTCGGAACTGTCTTTTCCTGGGCGGTACACAATCCACGGAAAGCGCAGAAATTGCAATGAAAGCCGACCTTGGGCTCGAAGTCTCCGGCGGCGATGCCGCGCGCCACCGACAATATTCGTTCTCGCGCTTCTTCCAATTGAAACTGAGTACGGCGGGAGAAGACGGGTACGTTGCCTTCGAGATTGTGAAACACCAGGGCTCCGACCTGATATCCCCACTTTTCGTTTGCGGCCATGGCATAAATCGAAAGCTGTAGACTCTCGTCTGCGTCCTCCTGGGACCGAGCCTTCCCGGTCTTGTAGTCGACGATGTTCACGCTGCCGTCGGCAGCACGATCCATCCGATCGATTCTCCCAGCAACTTTCGTTCCGGCGATCTGCACGTCGAACCATTCTTCCGTATGCAGAACCTCCGGAGGAGGAACGGAGCGAGTACCGCCGAGAAAATCCTGCAATTGCGCCAGTCCCACCTTCAGGTACAGTTCCCGCTGATAGTTGTCCTGGATACCAGACTCGGCCAGATCGTCGCGAAACAATTGAATCAACTCTTCGTCGCTCTTGGTTCTGCCCGCGCGTACAGAATCGTAGTAGGTGCGCAGTACGCGGTGCATGGTCGCGCCAAACTGCATGGCGGCGTGCACTTGCCGCGACAACTTCCACTCGCGCTGAAACTTGAACTGTAGCGGACACGTCTCATAGGTCTCTACAGCCGAGGCACTCAACCGAGCGTCCAGGCCTTCGATGGCGGGAAGCGCAAGCCACTCTGCCAGCCGCGAGCCTTCGGGATGAGCCGCATCCGCTGCGGCGGCGATCTCGATCAACTCAGGCTGCGAAGGCAGCGCGGGCCGCGCTCTGAGCCAGGGTTGCAGAGTGGGGCTGCAGATGATTTCGCGCATCAGCCCTGCCGGTGTTTTGTCGCGGCCGATTCCCTGCTTTCCATAAATGTGCAGCGAATCTTTGGCCCGGGTCATGGCCACGTAGAAGAGACGGCGTTCTTCCTGATCGTAGAGAGTTTTGTCATCGCTGGCTGAAGCGGAATCCGGATCGCGCAACTCGCGAGGAAATTCCACCAGCGTCTCCCGGTAGCTGGCGGGGAACGAACCGCTGGTCGCGCGCAGGATGAAGACATGTGCGAACTCGAGCCCTTTGGCTCCGTGCGCGGTCATCAGGCGAACAGCTTCCTCGTCATCCTTTGAGGTCAGGGGAATTACGCCACCTGCCTCGCGAAAATAGTTCAGGTACTCGATCCATTCGCCAAGGTCTTTCGTTTCGGTCGTTGGCTTTTTCTCCCAGTCGCTGGCAAACTTCAGAGCGGCCCGCAGGACTGGGGAATTCAAGTCAAGCCCGAATTGTTTTCCGATCAACTGCAGAGCGGCGTGCGTTTTAGCCTGCTTGCGGCTGACTTCATCGCGCGCCTGGCGCACGGACTCCAACACGGCCCGGCCGCCGGCAACCTGGTCGAGCACCGAGGCGAGCGGGATCACGACTCCATCCTTCGAATCGTTTGCAATGGCGCGCAGCTGAGAGCGAAGTTGCTCGGGATCCACATCGAACTGCGGCAACGCGGCTACGCGAAAAAGACTGGCGTCGGCGCTCGAGTCCACTACAACCGCGACGCAGGCAAACAGATCGCGCACCTCGGGGGTATCGCTGACGTCCATGTTCTCAATGGAGAAGGGAATTTCCCGCTCGGCCAGCTCGTGCACAACGCTGTCGCGGTGAATGTGCGAGCGGTAAAGTACGCCGAAGTCGTTCCATCGGCAACGCGAGCGCCGTTGTGTCTCTTCGATGAGGCGGGCCACGTCCGGCGCTTCGGCATCTTTCGCGGCAAATGAGATCGCTTCCACCGGGAAAGTGGCCAGCGTCTTGCCTTCTTTCTTGGCTTCTTCTTCGCGTGCCGACTGCAGAGGAGTGCGCCGGTAGGCGAGCGCGTCGTTCGCGGCAAACACAGGAGGGTTTTTGTCGACCACGGCAAAAGCGCATCGCAGAATCGGCGTGGTCGAGCGCCGGTTCCGGTCGAGCACGACCAGCTTGGAGTGTGGAAAATGCCGGCGGAACAAGTAAAACGCCGCGCTGGATGCCCCGCGAAAGCGATAGATAGCTTGATCGGGATCTCCGACGCCGAAGACGTTCGCTTCGGCTCCCGCCAGCGCGGCCAGAAGTTTGATCTGGGCGAAGTTGGCATCCTGAAATTCGTCGACCAGGATGAAACGCGCGCGAGCGCGCTCGGCAGCCAGCACCTCCTGGTCGCTCGTGAGCAGCGCATAGGCACGCGTGATCATGTGGCCGAACGTGCCCAGATTTTCTTCGCGCAACCAGTGCTCGGTGGTGGCGAAGACGCGGGCAATTTCCTGGCAGCGTCCGATGACCTCGGCATCGCTCAATTGATCTTTCGATTTCGCAACTCGGGGAACTTGGGTTTCGCCGCGTTCGAGCCGGGTCACGTACTCCGCGTACTTTTCCGGGGTTACCAGTTCGTCGTGGCAGCGGCTGAGGAAGCCGAGCAAGTCGTTGAGAAACTGTCCTATATTTGCAGCCCGGATGTAGTGCTGGAGGTGAAGCTCATGAATTCTCTTACGAAGATAAATCCAGAGATCTTTCTCGTCGAGCACGCCAAAATCTTTTTCATTGCGCTTCAGCAGGTCGAGGCAGTAATCGTGAAAGGTTGCCGAATGAATTGGTTTGCCGAGAAGCCCGCGGACGCGGTCGCGCATCTCTCCGGCTGCGGCTACCGTGTAGGTAAGCGCAAGCACCTCATCGGGCTTCGCTTGTCCCTGCTCAACGAGGCTGGCAATTCGGTGGATCAACACCGAGGTTTTTCCTGTGCCCGCGCCGGCCACTACCAGCATCGGCCCGTGAACATGCGCAATGGCTTCGCGCTGGCGATCGTCGGAAAAAAACGGAGCGGGATGAGATTGCAATTTGGAAACAGCCATCGCGGCCCAGAATACCACCACGATCAGCGGGCTGCATGACGCTGGGCAAGACCGGAAATGACGGCGTGAAACTTAAGGCAGATACAACGCGGAAACGACCAGTGCCGTGGCGGCGATTGCGGCAGTCTCGGCGCGGAGGACGGTGTTGCCGAGCGAGGCCGACATCCATCCGGATTTCTGAAACGATTGCAATTCGCTCTCGGTCCAGCCGCCTTCGGGACCAACTGCCATCACAATCCCGTCTCCTGCGTTCTTCTGCTGCAGAATATCGCGGAGCAAGGTTTGCTCTTGTAATTCGGCAAGCACAATGCGCAAGGCAGCTGGAAAGCTCAACACCTCTGCAAATTTGACGGGCGCGGCAATCTCCGGCGGAGTGTCGCGGCGCGACTGCTCCGCCGCTTGCCGGGCAATGCGCCGCCAACGTTCTACCCGTTTCGGCGAGGCGGCGGCCAGATGCGAATCCGTGCGCCGCGCGATTATGGGCACAATCCGCGAGACGCCAAGCTCGGTGCACTTCTCAATCGCCCACTCCATGCGGTCGAACTTGAACACGGCGAGAACGAGGGTGATCTCGGCCAGACTCGCTCGGGAAACTTCTTCGCCTAAATCGAATTCGACGCGACCGTCGCTGACAGCGGTAATTCGGCCCCGCCGCACAGTCTCTCCGGCGGCAATATCGAAATCCTGCCCGACACGGGCTCGCAACACGCGCACTAGATGGTCTGCATGCTCGCCCACCAGGGCAGCACGATTACCTGAGACTTCATCGGCGATAAAACGGCGGCGCGTCATTTACTTCAGTTGCCAGCACCCAGTTGCCAGTAAAGGCTCATGATGACGGGAGTCATAGTGGTGGACTTAGAGCTCGGAAGGAATGATAAAGGCAATGGGGTTGAGTCTGACAACTGGCGGCTGGCAATCGTCTCACCCGAACATATCCTTCATTTTGCCGAGCAAAGCCCGCAGCATCGGCTGATTATCTACCTTGGCAGTCGTCTCCAGTTCCTGCAGCAGCTCTTTCTGGCGCTTGCTCAGCTTGCTCGGAATCTGCACCCGCACTTCCACGTAAAGATCGCCCTTGCCGTGACCATTCAAAACCGGTACACCCTTGTGGCGGACGCGAAATGTGGTTCCGGGCTGGGTTCCATCTGGAATCTTGAGCGTGTGCTCGCCTTCGAGAGTGGGTACGCGAATCTCCGCACCCATGGCGGCCTGCGTCACCGAGAGCGGGACGGCGCAGTGCAGATCATTCCCTTCCCGCACAAAAAACGGATGCTCCTTCACATGCAGCACTAGGTAAAGATCGCCCTGCGGGCCGCCGAAAGGCCCGGCCTCGCCGCCTCCCGTAAACCGAATGCGTGTGCCGTCTTCCACGCCTGCGGGAATCTTAGCGTCTACCGAGCGCTGCCGCAGATGCCGGCCTTCGCCTTTGCACTTCGGACATGGATCGGTAATTACGCTGCCCGTTCCCTGACAAGAGGGACAAGTCCGCGCGATACTGAAGAAGCCTTGCTGATAGCGGACCTGCCCTCGGCCGGCGCACGAACGGCAGGTTGCAGGACCTTTGCCCGCGGCCGTTCCGGAGCCTTGGCAGTCTTCGCAGGCTTCATGACGGCGCACCGTGACGCGTTTCTCCACGCCGAAAGCGGCTTCTTCGAACTCGATGGTCAAGTCTTCGCGCAAATCCGCGCCGCGCTGAACCCGGCTGCGGCGGCGTCCGCTGCCTCCGAGGACGTCGCCAAAACCGAAGAACTCGCCGAAAATTTCGCCCAAGTCCTGGAATGGCGTACCCTCGAAACCCGCGCCGGCACCGGCCGCAGCGCCCACTCCGGCATGACCGTAGCGGTCATAGAGAGAGCGCTTCTCAGAATCGGCCAGCACCGTATAGGCTTCGGTGACTTCCTTGAAGCGTTCTTCCGCGTCCGGATTGTTCGGATTCCGATCAGGATGGTACTGCATGGCAAGCTTGCGATAAGCGCTCTTCAATTCCTGATCGGTTGCCGTGCGGCTCACTGACAATACTTCGTAGTAATCGCGTTTTGCGTTTGTGGCCAGAATAGGCGCCCCTTCCCTGGGACAGATAAAAGAGAAATTGAAATTTGTGGATCTTACTTCCCGTGATTGCTGGCTACCTTCACCATGGCCGGCCGCAGCAAACGGTCTTTAAACTTGTAGCCGCGTTGCAACTCCTCGACCACCTGATGATCGGGAGCTTCGCGGGTTTCGACCATTTCGATGGCTTCATGATAGCGCGGATCAAACGCTTCGCCCTTCGACACAATTGGATGCACCGAAAGCTTGGCCAGCGCCGCTAGCAGTTGTTTGTAAATCAGCTCTACTCCGCTGCGCAGCTCAGCCTCGTCCGATTTCACCTGCAGTGCGCGCTCCAGGCTGTCGAGCACCGGCAGCAAAGACTTGATTGCATCTGCCACGGCGTAATCGCGAAACTCCTGCTGCTCTTTGCTGGCCCGCCGGCGAGCATTTTCAAACTCGGCCTGCGCCCGCGCCAGCCGGTCGAGCAGCGAGTCGCGCTCAGCCTTTAATTTCTGGATCTCAGATTCCGTGACAGACGATTCAGCACCTCTTGCTTCGGTTGTGGCCTCATCTCCATCGCCAGCCGGCAGTTCGCGATCCAAATCCAGCCCTGCGTTCTTTGCTTCTGATTTTCCGTTCACTTTGCTCATACAACGATTACTCCGATTCATTCAAAATTTTGTCGAACAGCCGCGCAATGTAAGAAACCGCGGTCATCGTATGCTGATAATCCATACGGGTCGGGCCAATCACCGCCAGCGATCCGAACATATCGCTGCCTGAGCGCGCCGGCGCTCCGATCAGCACGAAGTTCTGCATAGAGGGCAACGCATCATCCAGCCCAATCACCACCCTCACCGCCTCCTGCTTTACGTCAAGATAAGCTCCGAGCAGCTGCGCGACTTTTTCTTTCTCTTCCAAGGTTTTCAGCATCTCCTGCAGACGTTTGCGGTCTTCCTGACCGGTCACCAGGTTGGCCGCACCTTCCACGAAAACCACCTGCGCGCCAGGTTCGGCAGCAAGAGCGCCCTGCTTGAAGAGTTGCTCGATCGAATTCATCAGGCGATCGTACTCGCTGCGTTCCTGCTCAATCCTGCGCCCCAGCTCGGCGCGCATCGATTCCATCGTCCAGCCACGAAAATTCTCGTTGATGTACCGTGCCGCGAGATCGAGTTCCGCCTGTGGCAAATCCAGCTTCAACACACGGTCGCGCACCACGCCGGAGCGCGTCACCAACACCGCCAGCACTTTCTGATCGCCGAGGCGCGAGAAGTAAACATGCTCCAGCGCATTCTTGGCGCCGCTGGTGGCTACGGTCACGCCCACGTTCCGTGAAATCAGCGACAACACATGCGAGGTACGCTCCATGAACTCCGGCACATCGGTAATGCCCGCCAGTGAATCCGAAATCAAGCTTTCTTCCTGCGGCGCCAACCGTGCCGTTCCCGTGATCTGCTCCACGTAATACCGGTATGCATCGGTGGTCGGAACGCGTCCTGACGACGCATGCGTCTGCTCCAGAAATCCAGCGTCCGACAAGTCGGCCATCACATTGCGGATCGAAGCCGGACTCAGGCCCTCGCGGTTCGACCGCGCCAGCGTGCGCGAACCGACGGGCTCGCCCGTGGAAATAAAAGTCTCCACGATCGCCGTCAGAACTTCGCGTTCCCGCTTGCCGATATTGGGGTCAGATGGCATCTTGTGTTAAGGGATCACTCGGGCTCGCAACCGGTTCCAAATGTCCAGCTAACTATTTTAGATGCAGAAACTTAGCTTTGGACGCAAACCCGCGTCCTGCTTGGATTCTAGGAACGCTCCACGTTCCTGTCAAGGACCGCATGGCTGGGCTTCAATAAGCAGAATCTGGCATGCTCTTCCCCAGCCGATCCATCCCCGGTATCCTCAACTCGCACCTGGCAAATCGATTCGCAATGAAATCCAAACCTCACGTCGCAGTCATCGGAGCTGGCGCCTTCGGCGGCTGGACCGCTCTTCATCTTCTGGAACGCGGAGCCCGCGTCACGCTGCTCGACGCCTGGGGTCCGGGCAACTCGCGCGCGTCGTCCGGTGGCGAAACCCGCATCATGCGCGGCACCTACGGCCCCGACCAGCCCTACACCGAACTGGCCGCTCGCGCTCTTAAGCTGTGGCCGAAATATCAGCGGCGCTGGAAGAAGCGATTTCTACACCGCACCGGCGTTCTCTGGATGGTTAGCAGCCGCGATGACGCCTACGAGCGCGGTTCGCTCGCGCCGCTGCGCCAGGCCCGGATCAAATTTCAGGAACTCTCTACGACCGAGATGAAGAAACGCTGGCCTCAGGCCAACTTCGCGGACGTTCACTGGGGAATCCTCGAACCGGAGTGCGGATACCTCGACGCCCGCGCCAGTTGCCAGGCGGTGGTCGACGCATTCGTCGCGCAAGGCGGCGCGTACCGGCAGCTTGCAGTCTCACCCGACGGTCTGGAGAATGCTGCGACAAGCTCGCGCCTTCGCAGCATCACACTCTCCAATGGCTCGCGCCTCAAAGCCGATCACTACGTCTTCGCTTGCGGGCCGTGGCTGGGCAAGCTGTTTCCTGAAACTTTAGGAAGCGTCATCCGCCCCACCAAGCAGGATATTTTTTTCTTCGGCCCACGCGTCGGAGATTCTCGCTTCACCGACGCGCATCTTCCAGTGTGGGGTGATCACGGCAAGCGTTTTTTCTACGGCATCCCCGGCAGCGATGGCCGCGGCTTCAAGGTAGCCGATGATACGCGTGGTGGCGCTTTCGATCCCACTTCCGGCGAGCGAGTGGTCAGCCCGGCAACTCTAAAGCGCGTTCGCGAATATATCGCCTTCCGGTTTCCTGCGATGAAAGACGCTCCGCTGATCGAAACTCGCGTCTGCCAATACGAGCAAACTTCCGACAGTCAATTCGTCGTGGATCGCCATCCGCGCATGGAGAATGTCTGGCTGCTAGGCGGAGGTTCCGGCCACGGATTCAAACACGGGCCGGCGTTGGGAGAGATGATGGCTGGGTTGATCCTGAAGGATGGCGAAGCGGATGCCGTTTGGCGGCTGTCGCGATTCCGGAAGCGAGGGCCAAACCATTTAACACAGGGGACACAGAGGAACACAGGGTAAATCACTGAGTTCTACCCTGTGCTTCCCTGTGTCCCCTGTGCTGAAGATTTTCTCTTATTGAATCTGAATCACGCTGGCCGTCTCGCCCGCCTTGATCTCTCCTACCCGCTCCACCACCTTCCGGGCAAAGGCAAAGATCGATTTGGCATGCGGCGAATTCTCGCCTTCTAAGACGATCGGCTTTCCGCCGTCCCCGGACTTGCGCACCTCAGGGTCAAGTTCGATGCTCCCAAGAAACGGCACGCTGAACCTCTGCGCCATGTTCTCGGCGCCGCCGCGCGAGAAGATATCGATCTCGTGGTTGCAGTGCGGACACGTAAAAAAGCTCATATTCTCGACCACGCCGACCAGATCCACCTTCATCTGCCGGAACATTTCGATGGCCTTGCGCGCGTCCTGCAAAGAAACATCAGACGGAGTCGATACCACCACGGCGCCCGTCAGCGGGACCGACTGCACCAGCGACAGCGCGATGTCACCCGTGCCCGGCGGTAGGTCGACGACCATGTAATCGAGATGTCCCCACTCCACCAGGCTCAGAAACTGCTTCACGATCTGGTGCAGCATCGGCCCGCGCCAGATGATGGGCTTGTCCCCGGGATTCAGAAATCCCACAGAGATTACCTTCAGGCCAAACGCTTCCAGAGGCTCGATGCGGTTTTCCCCCACCATCTTCGGCTGCCCGCTCACGCCGAGCATCAGCGGGACGTTCGGCCCATACACATCGGCGTCCAGCAGGCCGACCTTGTGGCCCATCTTCGCCAACGCAACCGCCAGATTCACAGACAGCGTGGTCTTGCCCACGCCGCCCTTGCCCGAACCCACGGCAATGATGGCATCAACTCCCGGCAACGGCTGCGGCCCCGGCGCTGGCTGCCCGGGATGAGACGGCATATGTGCACTCAAGCGATCACACTCCAAGAATCAATCAGGATGCAACGAACACTTAGATTATACAGGGGAGCAACTATGCTCATGTGGAGACGGCCGCCTCGGCTGTCAAGCCTGGGCGAAGCCCAGCCGCCGAGAATCACCCTTAGAGAGTCAACTCGACGCAGGAATGGTTCAGTAGCCTTCCCCTTCCAGCCGCACCTTCCCGCGAAACATGCGGAACAGCATAGTAAAGTACCCCAGAGCCAGAACCATCCCCGGAATCCACCACGTGAAACCGACCGTCAGGCCGTGCCGCCCCGCGGCAGTGTTGTAGATTGTTAGGCTCCTGTGAGCGGGATCGGTGCTGGCCGGTAGCACCACGGGATACAGCGCAAACGCCACTCCCACCAGCATCCCGACGATGTAAAGAGCCGAGCCCACGAAAGCAACTTTGTCCTGCCCCTTGCGGATGGCATAGATCATGACGGCAAGACTGCCAAACACAACCACGGGAATCAGGAAGCCGATGGCATGCTGCTTGTAGTTGTCGAGCACGGTCGGCTGCACGTAGCAAGTCGCTATCAGTCCGACGATGGTCAAGATCAACTGCAGCGGCCATGCCAACGAGGCGACGCTCCGCGAGCGTTGATTCAATTCACCATCAGTCTTAACCGCGACATATAACGAACCGTGCGCGGTTAATGTCACGAGCGCAATCACGCCCGTCAGTACCGTATACCAGTCAAGGATTCCTGTATTCGCGCCTACGCGGAAATTTGTCCACAGCGGCTCGAAGAAATATCCATCCGCGCCCAGAGGCACGCCCCGCACCACGTTGCCCAAAGCCGCGCCGAAGAAGATTGCCAGCAGCACACTGGAAGCACAAAAGATCAAATCAAAGAAGCCGACCCAGACTGGATTCTCCATATGCGCGCGCAACTCAATGCCAATGCCGCGCAGCATCAGCAGCCACAGCACCATCATCAGAGGCAGATAGAAGCCGCTGAAACTCGAGGCATAGAGCAGCGGGAAAGCGAAGTAGAGCGTGCCGCCTGCCGCGAGCAGCCACACTTCATTGCCGTCCCACACCGGCCCAATCGCGCGCAGGATCTTCCGGCGCTCGTCACTCGTCTTGCCCGCGCCGAGGTAAATCGCGCCGGCGCCGAGGTCGAAGCCATCCAGCACCACGTAAGCTGCTACCATCACGGCGACGATTATGAACCATAGGGTTTCCATCACGTCCCTCGGAGGCTCTAAAGCCCTCTCATGTGAGTCTCTTAACGCAGGCCTCGAAGGCCTGCTCCACCCGCCCGGAAGGCCGACTCGAACCTCTAGTGTCCCGAACTCACCTCGGCCGTCGGCCCATGCTCAATCTCACGATGCACCAGAAATAGAAACAAAATCCCCAGCACCGTGTACATACCGAGAAAACCCAACAGTGTGAACATTACATTGCCCGCCGACACCATCTTCGAATATCCCTCCGCCGTGCGCATCAAGCCGTAAACCAGCCAGGGCTGCCGCCCCAGTTCTGCTGTCATCCAGCCTGCAGTGTTGGCGATGTAAGGAAACGGCAGGGCCAGCAGTAGAACCCAAAGCATCCATCGCGCGGAAAACAGCTTGCCGCGCCACAGCAGGAACGCCGCCACCACCATTATTGCGATGAAGATCGTCCCCAGCCCGACCATGATGTGGTAGCTGTAGTAGAGAAGCGCGATGTTCTCCGGCCGCATATCCGGTGGAAACGCGTCGAGCCCCTGCACATCGGCTTTCCACGCGCGGTAAGTCAAAAAGCTGAGCGCGTCGGGCACTTCCAGCGGATTATCTATCTTGCGTTCAGCCACATTGGGCTGCCCCAGGATCACCAGCGGCGCTCCTGCCTGGCTCACGAACAGCGCTTCCATGGCTGCGAGCGTTGCCGGCTGATGCACGGCTACCATCCGACCCTGGCCATCGCCTGTGGGGAATAACTGCAAGACGCTGAAGATCAATCCGGTGACCACGCCTACCCGTACGAAGATCCGCGCCTGCGCCTCAAACTTTCCCCACAACAAGTAGAATGCGCCCACGGACGCCATCACAAACGCGCCCGTAATCACAGCCCCGCCCATGTTGTGCGCATATTGCCACCATGCCCATGGATTCAGCACGAGTTCCCAGAAGCTCGACAGCTGCACCGATCCGTCTTTGGCCCCAACGAAGCCCACGGGATGCTGCATCCACGCATCGGTGGCGATGATGAAGAACCCGGAAAGCCACGATCCCAGAAACACCGCGACCGCTGACCACCAGTGCGCCCGCGGACCGAGCCGCTTCTCTCCATAAAGAAACAGTCCGAGAAACGTTGACTCCAAGAAGAAAGCGAACAAGCCTTCCATGGCCAGCGTCTGCCCGATCACGCCTCCGGCGAAGCGCGAGAAGTGCGACCAGTTCGTGCCAAACTGAAATTCCATTGGAATTCCAGTCACCACGCCCATCACAAAGTTGATGCCGAAGATTCGCGCCCAGAAACGCGCCGCCTGGTTGTAGGTTTCATCATTGTGGCGCAGGGCGAGCGTCTTGAGCACCACGATCAGCAGCGCCAGGCCCATCGTGAGTTGTGGAAAGAGATAGTGGAAGGTAACTGTGAATGCGAAGTGAATGCGATCGACCAGAAGCGCACTATCCATGAACATCCCTCGGTGGCAACCGCGTAGACTATCTGCTTTGCCCAGGGCCCGATGTGACGCCGATCACATCTGCTTGCAGTTTATCGTTTTGCCTTGCGCCGCCGCTCCAGCTCCGCGCGCCGGATCTCGCGCCGCCGCCCCGCGTCATCGTAGCGTCGCTGCTGCTCCTCGCTATCGGGAATCACCGGAGCGACCTTCAAGTGGTTCCCCTTGCCATCGATGGCCACAAACGTCAGGTAGGCCGAGGCCACATGTTGCGCCGTATCTGCAAGATAATTCTCCACCCAAACCTTCACGCCCACTTCCATGGACGTATGAAACACACGGTTCACGGACGATCTCAAAATCACGAGATCGCCAACCTTCACCGGCACCAGGAAATCGATGTGATCCACCGAAGCCGTTACCACGTAACTGCGCGAGTGGCGGTGAGCCGCCATCGCTCCCGCCATGTCGATCCAATGCATCAACCGACCTCCCAGCAGCGCAATCAGGGGGTTGGCGTCATTGGGCAGGACAATTTCAGTCATCTCCGATTGCGAGTCTCGAACTGGCCGGGGTGTCAAACTCTCTTGGCTCATGGTCGCTTTCCTCGTTCTGCTGGTTGGAATTCGAACTGTGACTCTAAATGTGGGGACGGCCTGCGGTTACCGTTAGCTCGCCACCCCAGGGGTCACTCCCTGCTTTTTCTTCTTCTCCAGGAACGACTGCAGAAAACACTCCGCCATCCGCTGCACGCGGCCATCGCGATGACGCTCGACCCATCGCGACTCGAAGGCGTCAAACTCCAGCGTCCCATGCCCCGCCGGACGATGCTCGCGCTCGCAGACGTAGCGAACGTGAATGCGTCCCTCAGTTCCATTCTGCGCGTCTCCCACGGTTCTGGCCGCAAAGCGGACTGAATCCCACTCCCGCTCGCGAGGTAATCGCCCGCAACCCTCCGCATACCCGAGATTGCAGAACTCCCGCAACTCTTCCTGCGATGGAGTCTCACCATCATGTCCCGGCGCCGAGCACTGCCCGCTCCACCCGCATCCCAACGGAAGCCGCCGCGCATGCAGCCAATTCCCGTTCTCCAACTTTTCCACTGGCATGAAAAAGGGACAAGCCACCGACCACCCTCCGCAGAACAGGAAATATTAAAACGTTATGGACTGCATTCTACTCATCTCAGCAGATCCAATCCAATCTAGAACAGATCCGGAAGCAAAGGCGCGGTTTGTAGTAACCTCATTTCAACTGAGAACTCGGAACCGAGAACTGTCTTATGGACCGCATTGCCGCTCTGAACGACGTCCTCACGCAGAATCCCAACGATACCTTCGCGCGCTACGGTCTGGCCATGGAATACTCGAAGCAGGGCGACCTCGACCGTTCCCTGGCCGAATTCGCCATTCTGCTCAAATCCAGTCCCGACTACACTCCCGGTTATTTCATGGCCGCACAAACGCTGGCCCGCGCCGACAGGATCGCCGAAGCCAGAGCCATGCTCGCCGACGGGATAGCCTCCGCCCGCCGCACCGGAAACCTCCACGCTCAAGGCGAAATGGAAGCTATGCTGGCAGAGCTAGGTTGATCGGCGGTTGTCACCCCGCCATCCGTCCCATAGCCCACTCCACAAGCCCGGGAAAGTGCTCGTAGATCTTCACCGGCACATACATAGTCCAAGGCACAATCACTTCCCGTTTCTGTTTCAAATATCCCTGCAGGGTGGCCCGCGCGACACGTTCGGCAGTAATCCCGCGCACCGACCCCGGACGCACACGCTTCAACTCATTCCCGTGAATCGCATTATCACCGAACCCGGTCCGCACATATCCCGGACAAACCGTGAGCACGTGAATCCCATCTTTCTTCAACTCCACGCCGGCCGCCTTGCCCATCGCATTCAGCGCAAACTTGGTCGCGCTGTAAGCCGCATGAAACGGAATTGGAATGTGCCCCGCCACGCTCGAAATATTGATGATCATCCCGCCGCCCTGCTGCCGCATCACCGGAATCACCGCCTGCATCGCTCCCACCGCTCCGAACAAATTCGTTTCGAACATTTCCCGGCACGCCGCCATATCCATCTGCGCCACCGAATCGAGCAACCCGTGCCCGGCGTTGTTCACCCAGACGTCGATTCTCTGAAAATGATGAATCGTCAGCCCAACGGCGCGGTCAACATCCTCGCGATGCCTGACGTCGCAGGCCATCGCCAGCGTCCGCTCGCCGTGTCCCACGCGACCGCGCGCCGCTTCCACGCGGCCCGCATCGCGCGACAGCATCACCACGCTCGCTCCTTGATCGGCAAAAATCTTGGCAATCGCTTCCCCAATTCCCATGGAAGCGCCCGTTACCACCACAATTTTCCCTGCCAGTTCCATAGCGCGCTTGTATTCCTCTGCGACTTGTGAAGTCAAGCTCGGGTACAATCTGGGACAGCGCGGTGGCTTCCCGAAGCTCATCCCGCGCCCGCCACCGGAGATCTCTTGGACGCGCTTCTACCCCTGTTCCCGCTCGAAGTCGTCCTGTTCCCTGGCACCGCCCTGCCCTTGCACATTTTCGAACCGCGCTACAGAGAGATGATTGGCGAGTGTCTTGCACAGCATCGCACCTTCGGCGTTGTGCGCGCCCTCGATCAGGGTTTAGCTGAGATCGGATGCACCGCCGAAATCATCACCGTAGTAAAAGAGTACCCCGACGGCCGTCTCGACCTGGTCAGCGAAGGCCGACAGCGTTTCGAGCTTGTGCGCGTTAACCAGGAGCGGTCTTTCCTCCAGGCGGAGGTTCTCATGATCGATGACGAACCCGGAATCCCGCCCCAGGCAGACACCTCCCGCGCGGTTCAGTTGCACTCCGAGTTGCTCACGATTGCCGGCGCCACACAGGATCTTTCCGCCGCCGGTCCTGCCTTGCTGTCCTTTCACCTTGCCGGCTCCGTGCCCCTCGATTTGGATTTCAAACAGAGGCTGCTTGCGCTGCGCTCCGAGCCGGAACGCTTGAGTTTGCTTATCAACTATTTAGAAACCATCATCCCAAACCTCCGCCGCGCCGCCAGCGCCCGGGAAAAAGCAGGCGGCAACGGCCACGTACATTGAGAACAGGCCAACCTTCAGCCCAGTCAGGGGTCACCCTGTGAACCCCTGTGCCCTCTGTGGTGAAGACTTGACGTTGCGCCTGGGTAGCGCCGAAACCCGAAGCCGGCTCTTCCGCGTATAATTTATGAAAGTTTCTCTCGGGGGTTCTATGAGTCTTCCGCGCACACTAGGCGAATTGCGTCGCAGCACCTTTTCCGAAGAACGCCTGCGCACCCGCCGCGTAAAAGACGAACTCCGCGACAATCTCATCACCCGTCTGCGTGATCACGACGACGCGGGCATCTTCCCCGGCATCGTCGGCTACGACGACACCGTCGTTCCCCAAATTGTGAACGCCGTTCTCTCGCGGCACAATTTCATTCTGCTCGGATTGCGCGGCCAAGCGAAAAGCCGCATCCTGCGCGCCTTGACCACGCTGCTCGATCCTCACATGCCGTATCTAACCGGCTGCGAGATTCGCGACAATCCCTACGCGCCCATCTGCCGCCGCTGCCGTGAAGAGGTCGCACGCCTCGGCGATGCCGCTCCCATTTCATATCTCACTCCCGACGATCGCTACGTGGAAAAACTCGCCACCCCCGACGTTACCATCGCCGACCTGATCGGCGACATCGATCCCATCAAAGCAGCCCGCGGCGGCCACGAACTGTCGAGTGAGTTCACTGTGCACTATGGCCTGCTGCCCCGCGCCAATCGTGGCATCTTCGCCATCAACGAACTTCCCGACCTCGCCGGAAAAATTCAGGTCGGCTTGTTCAACATCATGCAGGAAGGCGACGTACAGATTAAGGGTTATCCCATCCGCCTGCCGCTCGATGTAGCCATCGTCTTCAGCGCCAATCCTGAGGACTACACCGCCCGCGGCAAAATCATCACGCCGCTCAAAGACCGTATCGGTTCCGAGATTCGCACCCACTACCCCGCCACGGTCGACGAAGGCATCGCCATCACCGCGCAGGAAGCCTGGACCGGCCGCAACGGGCACGCGATGCACCTGCCCACCTACATTCAGGAAGTGATCGAGCGCATCGCTTTCGCCGCGCGCGAAGATAAGAAAATCGACAAACGGTCGGGCGTAAGCCAGCGCCTCCCGATTTCCGCCATGGAGAACGTAATCTCGAACGCCGAGCGCCGCGCTCTCCGCAACGATGAAAAGTTGGTCGTGCCCCGCGTCAGCGACGTCTACGCCGCGCTCCCCGCCATCACTGGCAAGTTGGAACTCGAATACGAAGGCGAAATGAAAGGTGCCGACTTCGTCGGCCGCGAACTGATCCGCACCGCCATCGCTAAAACCTATGACGAATATTTCACGGGCGCCAACGTGCAGCAGATCGTCCAGTGGTTCGACCTGGGCGGCGAGATTCAGCTGAGCGATTCGATCGCCGCTTTGGAGGCTCTCGAAAACCTGAAAGAGATTCAGGGCCTAATCGACAAACTGGGCCCGCTCGGCGCCTCGCAGAAAGAAAGTCCGGAGCAGCAAGTCTCCGCCGCCGAATTCATCCTCGAAGGCCTGCACGCCCACAAGCGGATCGGCCGCAACGAGGAGCGGGTCTTCAAAGCCGGAGAAAAAAAGCCCGAACCAGTGCGCGAAAAGAGTTTCGACAAAGAAGAACCACCGTATAGGCAGAGAAGACAGTTTAATTAGAAACAGTGGCCAGTGATCAGTGGCCAGTCAAAGCCATTCGGCCTCAGGTTTTACTGGCCACCGATCACTGACCGCCGGCCACTGCTTTTATGAAACGCATTCGCTACAGCAAATATGTCCCCGACCCCGCCGGCGAAATGAGCATGGAAGACCTGCTCAGCGCCCTCTCCGACTATCTCTTGCAAAGCGGCTTCCAGAGCGACATGTGGTACGAGATGCCCGAGGGCGAGCAAACCCTCGATGACCTGCGCCGTGCCATCGAACAAGCGCTGATGGAAGGCGATCAGTTCGACGAAGACATGCGCGAGCGCCTCGAGCAAATGGCGGCCGATGGCGAACTCGATGAACTCATCGAAAAACTGATCGAGCGCATGCAGCAGGAAGACTACATCTCAATCGACCAGCCTCCCGATCCATCGCGTCCCTCAGGCGCGGGCGGACAACTCGGCGAGAACGCTCCTCAAGCCAAATTCGAAATCACCGACAAGAGTCTCGATTTCTTAGGCTTCAAATCCCTGCGCAACTTGCTCGGCTCGCTCGGCAAATCCAGCTTCGGACGCCACGACACTCGCGATCTCTCGACCGGCATCGAAGCTAGCGGCGCTTCCCGCACCTACGAGTTCGGCGATACGCTCAACCTCGACATCACCGCCACGCTATCGAGCGCCATCCAGCGCGAAGGCCTTGGGTTACCGCTCAACATCGAATACTGCGACCTGCAGGTCCACCAGTGCGAGTATCAGTCTTCGTGCGCCACAGTGCTCATGCTCGACTGCTCGCACTCGATGATTCTCTACGGTGAAGACCGCTTCACGCCGGCAAAAAAAGTGGCCATGGCACTCTCGCATCTGATCCGCACGCAATATCCCGGCGACTCTCTCTCGCTCGTCCTCTTCCACGATTCGGCCGAAGAAGTCCCGCTCTCGCAGCTGGCCCGCGTCAAGGTCGGCCCCTACTACACCAACACGCGCGAAGGCCTGCGCCTGGCGCAACGAATTCTGCAGCGTCAAAGAAAAGACATGAAGCAGATCGTCATGATCACCGACGGCAAACCCTCCGCCCTGACCCTCGAAGACGGACGCATCTACAAGAACGCCTTCGGCCTCGATCCGTTGGTCGTAAGCCAAACGCTCGAAGAAGTCTCGAAGTGCAAGCGCGCCGGCGTACTGATCAACACCTTCATGCTCGCCTCGGATTACGGGCTGGTCCAATTCGTCCAGAAAGTAACCGAAATGTGCCGCGGCAAAGCCTACTTCACCACGCCCTACACACTAGGCCAATATCTGCTGATGGATTACATGTCCAGAAAGACGAAGACGATCCATTAGCCGCACAGGATTCCACTCGCGGACCTTCTCGGCGGCGTCATCCCGAACGTAGCCGTTCTTCAGGCGGAGGAGGGATCTCGCGTGCATCGGAACGCGATCGGCACCGCACTTGCGCCGCCAAGATTTGCTCTCGTCTTTGTCGTCTGACGCAAACTGCTGATACTCTTTAACAACCCATGGCAAATTGCATTAAATGCGGCCGTCAGCTCCCCGGTCTATCCTTCGGCAAGAAGATCTGCCCGTGGTGTGTGCAGCACGAAGCCTACCAGCGCGGCGAAATTCCCGACGACGCACCGCAAACCGTCATGCCCACGCCCTGGGTTCGCCGCAGCGAATCAGCCATCGGCCTCACCCAAATCATTTTCGGTATCAACGCGGCCGTATTTCTCGGAATGGCGCTCGCCTCTTCTACCGTCATGGACTTCCCCGTGCGCGAACTCATACTATGGGGCGCGAATGTAGGCGCGCTCACACTCTCCGGAGAATGGTGGCGTCTGCTGACCAACGTATTCGTTCACGGTGGACTGATCCACATAGCCTTCAATATGTGGTGCCTGTGGAACCTGGGTCAACTGTGTGAATCGCTCTATGGACGCTGGACTTATGCCGCGATTTATCTCATCTGCGGCTTGGGAGCAAGTCTCGCCAGCGCCGCATGGCACCCATACGTGCCCAGCGTCGGCGCTTCTGGCGCCATCTTTGGCCTCGCGGGCGCGCTCATCACCGCTCTTAAGTTAGGCGAGTTCTCCGTCCCGCGCTCCGCCCTCTCGGGCACACTCCGCAGCTTGGGTGCGTTTGTCGTCTACAACCTCATCTTCGGATTCATACTTCCCGGCGTCGACAACACCGCCCACATCGGCGGCCTCATCACGGGACTAATCGTCGGAGCACTAATCGCCCTCATCGCTCCGCAGCGAGACCAGGTCACGCGCCGCATCGCCGTCTTTCTGGTCGTGATTCTCGCCCTAGCCGGCGGAGCCATCGGGACAGCACACCACTACGACGTGCCCTTGCGCTTCGGACGAGTCAATCTCGAGCATTCTTCGAGCTTTATTTTCGCGGCGCCACTTAAGAAAAATTTTGACCGTGAGGAGCGGGCAGTCTGGCCCGCTGCCTTTGACCTTGTCTCTTAATCTTGCTCTTCTGTCCTCGGTACTGGGTACCGGGTACTAGCTCTTCAATTCTCCCACCGCCCGCCAAGCCTGATTAATCGCCTCATCTGTGTAGGCGCGAGCCCCAGCGTCCGAGTTGGCAATTGCGATCCGTCCGAATGTTTTTCGCGCCCGCTCGCACGGCGCCTCGCCGCCTTCCAGCACGAATTTGTCCCACAAGCTGCTGTACTCGTAGGCATAGCCGTGCGGCCAGCGGTTCACTGTAATCGCCAGGATGTCGCGCGCGGGATCAAACCCGCCCGGCCCCAAGGTTCGGGCCAACTGCTGGCGAATCTTACGCTCCATGGTTTCAAACGTTGTGCTGTAGAGTTCGATCCGCCCGGCGACGTGCTGTTCCCGCGCCGGGCGGCCTGCGCGGCAGGGCGACTTGCTCATGTGCACTACGGTCGGCTCGTCCGGCGAGCGCGAGCAGCGATACTCGCCAATGCTGACCGGAAGATCCAGGTCGACTCCCGTATGGTAGCCACCCGGCGCATAGATCGCATTCGCTCCCAGCTTCTGAAACGCAGTCCAGTTACGCAGCAGCACATTGGTGTAGAGCAGGGGCACCTTGGTTGCAAAGGCCAGCGCCTCTTTCTGCGCTTCCGGCAACTCATCGCAGAGATAAGGAATCATCATGTTCCAGCAAGCCAGAATCGCGTGTTTCGCTCGGACGGTGTAAACTTTGCCACCCAGGGCGTAGGCGACCTCAACTTCCTTTGCAGTGGCCGGATCGCCTGCATGCTTAACCCGCACAGCCGTGCTGTTCAATCGAATACGCAGGCTTGAGCTTTTCTCATCGAGCTTCGCATAATTCGCACGCGCCGTAACCACATCCGTCGCGGAGTTGCCCGGTATAGCGTCGGGGATCAAGTTGCGCACAAGCAGGCGCGCGATGCTGGCGTTGCCGTCGGGGAAGTGGAAGAAGTATTTTCGCTCGTTGCTCAACCCCTCCGCTTCAAAGCCCATTCCGCTGAAGCCCGGATATCCCGTGTCCGCCGCCTCCGACGCGGCAACTGCTTCAATGCCTACGCCAAACAAGGTTTGCGAAACGGTCTGGTAAAGTCGAATGACATCGCCGTGCACGCCCACCTGCTCGGTGAGGAATTGGGTGTAGCTGACGCGGGCCAGGCGTGCCTCTTTCTGTTCCGCATTGAGTCCCGGAAGATAGTCTTTCTTCTCCTGGCACAGACGGGACACGTCTTTGCGGGCCTGCTCTGCGATCGGGGCGTCGGCCATGAAGTGTGCCCAGGCGTCAGGCGCGGCGACCGCGAGATCGTAGGTCTCACCACCGGGAAAGGGATAAGGATCATCGACCAGCTTGTCGGTGCCAAAAGTTTCTTTGTCGAAGAAAATCTTGGGGACTCTCCCCGAAGCGCCGTAAAGATCACGGTCGACATGTTTTGGAAAGGTACTCACTTCGATTCCCAATTCCTCAATCACACCTTTGGCGACCTCACTGTAAGGCTCCGGGCTCTCGATCGAGTAGGTTCCGCCGTAGCCTAGAAGAGTTTTCTTTCCCACCTGGAATTCGTTGCGCTTCGCGTGGCCGCCAAAGTCGTCGTGGTTCTCGATGATGAGAATGCGCGCGTTTGCGCCCGCACGCTTGCGATAGAAATGCGCGGCGGCGAGGCCGCTGATGCCGCCGCCCACGATAATGAGGTCGTAAGCTTCGCCTGTGTCCTGCGGAGCGCCGGCTGCGTCCCAGAAGGTGCCATCGCGCAAGGAATGCGCCGCTTCGAAGGAACCGGCGTGACTGCCACGCAGTCCGGTGAGCGCGGGAGGGTAGTAATTGGCAGATTTTTCGGGGTCGAAATCAGTATCGGTAGCGGCGAGCAGGTGCCAGGGCATCACAGCGGCGCCTGCAGTTAGGGCCACGCCGTTGAGGAAGTCGCGGCGCGTGATCTGACGATGCAATCCTAATTCACGGTCGCTTAGTTCACGATCCCTTTTATCGCTCAAAAAGCCTCCGAGTCGCTGAGCGTTCCGACTGGAACATTGTGATGAATGTTCCGACTGGAACACTCAAGCGACATTCGCAGATAATATCTCCCAGCTATAGGGTTGCAAAGCCATCCGAATCACGCGGTTGCGGATGGTGGGTGTGTCTTTTACGCACCTCTCGAGGTCACGAACGGGCTGTCGAGGGTGGTTTTCCACAGGCGTCCACAACTCCGAGCGCGTTCGCCCTCTTGACAAAGGCGGCCTTGGGACACCCCCATCAGAGTTGGGCGGCTAGCCCTCGGCTTTTTTGACGGCCAGTTCTGCGCCCTGGAACCCGATGCGGCTATGGGTGCCGTCGCAGAACGGTTTGTTCACCGAGCCGCCGCAGCGGCAGAGAGAAAAAGCGGGCTTGCCGGTGAGGTCGTACTGAGTTCCGTTGACATCGACGAGTTCGATTGAACCCTCGGGCGCCTCAACACGGTAGGGGCCGTTGGGACGAATTGTGATTTTTACCTGAGCCATGGCTTTGATTCCTCCAACCTTACGGGTTTCTAGTAAGGATAAGAAGATACCATTAAGCGGGGGTGAGTGTCGCGGGGAGTGAAAATCTACGTGGCTCAGTGCGCCGCGGCTGATTGCGCGCGCCTAACCCGCTGCTTTGTCAGCCAAACTTGTTTTCGGAGAAATGAATAGTTTTCGGACTGTCCAATTCAGAATCCGCCAGCCCACAGCGGCGCCAGTCAGGATCGTGAACAGCCACAGAAGAATCGTGGGCAGATAGAAGACAAACGTCGCCATCGAGGTCGCGTAGTCACCGAACCCGTCGAGACCCTCCCGGGCCGCGATCTTCAGCTGATACAGAGGACGCCAATTGAGCCCGAAGACTTGAGCATCGGCTTCGGCCCGCAGCGTGATGTTTAGAACTACAGTTTCAACTTGCTTCGACAGCGTCTCGAATTCTGCTTGCCTTTCCTCGATCGCTCCGCGGACTTCGTTCAGTTTGTCGCTGACTTCGAGGGTGTCCTTCACGGTCGCAGCCTGGTGCAGGATTCCGAGATATTGTTGTTCCTGAGCCCGCAGGTTGCGCAGGCGTGCTTCCCGGTCAACAAATTGTCTGGTGACGTCCTGGGCATCGATGCTTTCGCTCTCCACGCGCAAGCTGAGGTTTCGGATCTCGGCGCGGACCGGGTCGAATTTTTCCGCCGGCACGCGAATACTAAGCGACGCGCTGATCGTGTCCGCGCCGCCGTTTACGTTGGAGGTTACGAGGAATCCTCTTACACCTTGCGCGATCTGTATGATTTTCTCAGCAGTCTCGGCGGGAGTTTTTACGATGAGGGCGAGGGTCTCCTCCCGGACTAGCTTACGATCCTCCAGCGATTCCTCCGCGGCGGTGCGTACGTCTGAAGATTTTATGAAAGAGGCAGGTACGATGACGGCCCGGTTTACGCGAGCGCCTCCGATGGTGCCTCTTTGAAGGTAAGCTTCGGATCTGAGGTGGGGAAGAATTGAGGTTTGCCGCCAGAGCGAGATTGGATCCCAACCCACACCTCCGCTGACGGAGGCGAGACCAGTCGCCTTCTCAGAGGCGATGCCTCGCGCCCGGTCATGGGGTTGAATGGCTCCCAAGTAGAATGCGACTGCTCCGGCAGTAACCAGCCAGCCTGTTTTCAGAGCCGTTCCGCTCTTGGCGGAAAACACTCCCCAGCGGATGAACATTGAAGCCCCCTGTATGAGGGGATAGACACAGCCGGCAATGCGGTTGTTCCCCAGAGCACCGACGGACAGCTGGATGAGTACTACCAAGGTCGTGCCCTTTTTCGGTTCGTGGAGTCCCCTGTAAATTCCCTGCGTTTAGGATTTGCTGGACTTTCTGGCTTCCCGGGCGAGTTCTTCGGCGAGCTTGAGGGCGTTTCTGGAGTGTTCGTGCGCCTGCTGGCTGAGTTCGTGAGCGGTCAGATGATCTCCTTTGCCGTGGGCTACGGCAGCGGCGTTGTGGGCGTGGGCTGCCAGGTTGTGTAGCTCTCCGATTAGGTTGTGCGGGCTTTGTGGCATGGGTTCTCCTTGGTATTCAAGACATTAAACCACGGTCGTTGCTCTCCATGCGCGAGAGAAACCAAGATCCCTCGTTTCACTCGGGATGACAACTGCTCGGGATGACAACGACAAGGACGACAACGACGCGGACAGGATGCAAGGAAAGTCGATCTCAGGCGGCCAAGGTGTTGGCTGAGACCAGGGTGCGGTAGAGGTCCAGGTAGTCGTCGATCATGCGCTTGGTGGTGAAGCGTTCGCGGGCGCGGGTGTAGGCGCGGTCGGCGTAGGCCTGGCGCAGGGCGCGGTCGGCATCGAGCTGGCGAAGCGTCTCCGCCAGGCTGCCGGCATCGTTGGTACGGAAGTAGAGGGCGGCGTCGCCCCAGAATTCGCGAAAGCTGGGAATATCGTTGGCGACGATGGCGCAGCGGGAAAATGCGGCTTCGAGAGCCGCGATGCCGAGCGGCTCATAGCGCGCCGTGGCAGCGTAGATTGCAGCACGGCTGTAGAGGGCGCGCAGTTGTGCGTCGGTCTGCGGGCCACGAACGGCAACGGAATTCTGCTCAGTCGAAACCTTCACGTCAGCGCGAATCGGAATGCGTGGCACGGGCACGGTTTGCTCCGCACCCACGATGCAGACCGGGAATGGCTGCGCGTGCTGCGTCA
>Ga0210388_10000400_pt1 | contig 36247 bp, 29 predicted proteins | sample IncBWC19OmetaG_FD_155485 | JGI IMG/M metagenome (GOLD analysis project Ga0210388, IMG submission 155485) | Forest soil microbial communities from Barre Woods Harvard Forest LTER site, Petersham, Massachusetts, United States - Inc-BW-C-19-O ...
TCCGCTGCTGCCCTTCGGGGTCGTGTGACAGCCGGCTTACTGGCTGTTGACGTCGAGCGGGGTGGCGCCCCAGACAGCGACGTTCTCGATGTCCTGGAACTCGGAGTTGGCGCCCGAGATGTCGACCACGGTGCGGGCCGGCAGGGTGAACTCGTTCGCGCGGATCTTGACGTTCTTGGCGACGCCGATGGCCAGACCTTCGTTGATGTCTTTTCGAGAGGCGGTTGTGATAGTTTTGACCTATCGCCGATATGTAATACTTTCCTCTCATGACTGAAACGAATCTTGTTTCCATGCGCGCCGTCCACGACCACCTTCAACGCCGCTGGCTTGAGGCCACCACTCAGGCCGATTTTGCTCCCGACGAAGGCCTCTACATTACCTATATCTATATGCAGCTTCTCAAAGCAGCCATCGAAAGAGCGGAAAAGCCATGAAGCGCGCCGTCCTTTACCTCCGTGTCTCGACCCTCGATCAGCATCCGGAAACCCAGCTCTACGATCTGGAGCAGATGGCCGCTCAGCGCGGCTATACGATCGTCAGGCAGTACACCGACCGGATCAGCGGGACCACGGCCAGGCCTCGATGAGATGATGCGCGATGCCCGCCGCGGACGTTTCGACATCGTCCTGGTCTGGGCTTCGGATCGACTCGCCCGGTCGGTCAAACACTTCCTCGAGGTTCTCGATGAACTCAACCGGCTCCAGGTTGAGTTCGTCAGCTTCCGCGAACAAATCGTCGAGAATGTCTCTACGCGAGATAGAGATGGCGTCCCCCGGTGTTAACGGGGGTAGCTCTCGTGAGCCTGGTAAGATGGCCCCCGTCTGCCAGCCACGGCGACCGCCCACTGCTAATGCAGAACTTCAAGAGCCAAAAACGGCAGTAATACCGATCGAGATGGCAAGCCCACTTCAAGGCGGGTGTTGCGCTCTGATGTTCGCCAGATATGGTGACCCTGCTTTCTGACGCGCGTGAGCCTATCGAACATTCAAGAAGCGACCACACTGAGGACCTCAGGGGCTGGAACTGCGCTCTGGTCGATAGTCCGATCTTCGGAAACCTTTCATTGATACCACCTGAAATTGCCGACTAGAAGGTGAAGCGCTCGACGCGGGCTAGCCATTTCTCCTGTTGTGTGAGAGTGAATTGGTCGGCGGCGTCGCTACGGATCTGGTGGTACTGGGTACTGAAGGCTGCCCAGGCTCTGGGGTTGTCACCAGGTTGGGGGTCGGAAGGAAGCTTGTTGCGGAGTCGGAAGAACCAGTCGCGGGCGACAGACGGCTGGCCGGCGGCGACGGCCAGGAAGAGCATGGCAATGCGGAATTCCTGCGGGCCGCCAGGGAGTTCGCGGAACGAGTCCCATTCATCGGATGTGAGGCCGGCGCGGACGAGGCGGTAGGTGTTAAGGAAGCGCTTCGCACCGCGAGGCGTTTGGATGAGTCCGGAGTAATGCTGCAAGGCGTGGCGCTCCCATGCGTAAAGGGGCACACTGCCGATGGTCGGGACAGACAGCGGTGCGACGATCGCTGACGGCGAGGGGGCGGGGGTGGAAGGCTCCGCTGCTCGCGCGCCTATCTCGACGGCGGCCCGAACGGCCGGAGTCGTGGGTGCGGTCTCCTGCGCGGGAGGCGAAACTACAGGGTGATCCAGATGACGCGACAGGTCGCGATGCTCGTTTGCGTTGAGAGGTTCCTGAACCCGTGGTTCTGATTTTGGCGGCCGTTCCGTGAGGTTTTGAACGAGGAGCTCGAAACCGTGGGGGGTCATGGGTGGGAGATGGAACGGGATGTGAAAGATCTTTTCGAGGTAGTCGAGGGGCGTGGCGGCTGGCTCATCGCGGTCGACTAAGGATGACGGTTCGGCGGATTCGTGCTTTTCCATGGGGGTGAGAAGGCCCTGGAAACGAATCCGGAGGCTCTGCCTCAGGCACCGCTGATCGACGCCGACGACGACAGCGAAGAGCGGGTAGGCGAGAAGCAGATGCACGGCCTGAAGGACATCTACAACCTTCTCAGGCTGGCAACGATCGAGATCGTCAATGAAGAGGATGACGCGGTCAATGGAATCGCTAAGTTTGTCCAGTCCTTCGGCATCTTGCGGAGACTGGATCTTCCTGGCCGAAAGCTCTTCGGTGTCAGTGAAGATGTCGCTGAGGGCCTTAAAGTCGCGACGGGCAACGCTCACGAGGCCTAGCTGGTCACGATAGTCGGCAGACTTGGCACGGCCCTCAATGAAGTTGCTGAGCTGGCGTTCGGGGCGGAGTTCGTTGAGCGCGATGGTCAGTTGCTGTTCGCTGGTAACAGCGCGATCAAGGGCGGCTTGGGCCGCGGCGGCGTTGGCATCCGCCGCGGAGAGAGCGCTTTTTAGAACAAGAAGGTGGGGATCGTTGGCCTGCGCATCCTCAGCGCTCTTCTCCCAGGCTTCAACCCGCCTGAGGATGTCCTTAACTTTCTTGATTGCGGGTGTGAGCCATGCCAGCAACCCAGTGAGGAAAAGGATGACTGCCTTCATCCATGTGGTCAGCTGTTGCAGCGCCGACTCCAGTGACCGCGAATGCAGAAGGCCCGGAAGCACAAACCGCATGAGAATGACGGCTGCCAGGCCACCGGCGAACCATGCGAACCGTTGCGCGAGGCCTTCAAGGGCGGTGGCGCGATGCCACAGCTCGCGGAATTTTCCCCCGATGGAGCTGAGCTGTTTGCGCTTCTCGAGAACGTCGTTGATGGTGGCCCTATCGGCGGGAACGCCGAGGAAATCAAAGACCTGCTGTCTGGTTTTCTCCGACGAAATGTCCGGAAGAAAGTCCTTCATGCCAATGGCGAATGAGCGGAGCTTCTGCGTGGCGGTGGCGCGCTGTGTTCGGGCGGAGACGAGCGCCTGCGTGGCGGATTCGACCTCGGCCTTGGCGGCGGTTACCTCCTGGCGTGCAAGCGTGGTGACGCCGCCGGCTTCCTTGAGCTGGGCTTGAAGTAGTGCGAATTCGTCTTTGCGAGGCCGGAGGTGATCGAAGAGCTTGTCAAAGATTTCCGTGACTAGGCTGGCCCAGAGATTGGAGTCGCTGTAGTGCCAAGCGTTGAAGTAGATGGGGACGATCTGGCGGCACCACTTGTCACTGCCGGGCGTGGAGGCAGTCGAGGCTTCCTGAGCAAGCGACTTCATGTGCCGATCCATGAGGTTCATGAAGTGGCTTTTGCCGGATCCCCAGTTGCCGAAGAGGCCGACGGCGAGTGGGAGGCGGGTTTCGCGAAGGACGATGAGTTCGGCGAGGGTGCGGGCAAGGTCGTCGACGCCGAGGTTGTCTGTGACGGCGGAGTTGCCGCCAATGCCGCAGAACTCCGAGGTATAGCCGGGGGCACCGGAGATGAAGAGCTCGAGGGGAGAGGTTGGAGCTTCCGGAGCAGCATGATCAGGCGCGGCTTGTGCGTGCTCCTGATCCATGGCGACGGCGGAATCGACGGCGGAAGGGGGCAAGTCGGATTTGCGAGGAACTTTAAGGATATCTAGCCAGGCCTGCTCGTTCTCAGGGGTGACATACGGCCCGAGAAAAGCAAGAAATCCTTCGGTCAAGTCGGCGAGGGAGATGTTTTGCCGGCGCAGAAACTGTCTCGCTCCTGGTTGGCGAGGCCCGGTGGGAGCTGCGATGAGGGCGGCAAATAAATGCCTCGGATTTATTTCAGCGGGTGCCTTTTCCGTGCGGCGGGTGATTTCGGCGGCGTATTCGATGATGGCTCGAGCATTCGGGCTGAATAGTCCTGGAACTCCTTCGATGGGTTCGCCGGTGTTTCTCGACTTTCGAGCCTTGATGAATCCGGAATAGACTTCGCGATAGTTGACCGTGCGTCCGAGAAGATTTCGCACCATTGAGGAGGTGTCCGGGTTATCGCCCGCGGTTTCAGAGAAGGCAAACAGGAGGCAACTGGTGCTGATAACCTGGCGGCCGCTTTCGATAGCCAGAGAGTCAGCCTTGTTGAGGACGACGCGAGCGGTTGGGGAAAAAGAGTACTTCGCAGGGCGGAGGGGGGACTGGCTGGGATTTGCGGGAGGGGTGGCGAAAGATTGGTTCGCAGAGAGCGAGGGGGCGGAGTTGGGGAAGGGGTCAACGGGGGCTTGATTGGACGCGGTCGACGGCGACGGTGCAAAGGGCGAGGCGACCGACTCGTCTGCCCATGGATCGGCGGGGGCGGGACTTCCGTTGGAGGGCGCAAATGGTGAGTCAGGGTTAACGGCGGAGGATGTGGCGCTGGCCAAGGAATCGGCGGGAGCGGCAGTGCCGAAGGAAGAGATCTCCTCCGCAGAAGAGCCGGGAGAGTTGGCCTCGAATTCCTGAGATGTTGGGTCGGAGCCTGGCTCGTTGCGGAGAAGGCCGGTCTGAATGGCGAACAGTCGGGAAAGACGTTTCAGAATGTCGGGGTACGTATTCGATTGAGGCCCTTCCTTATCTCGGCGGCCGATCCAGTAGTGCATCTCTTCCCGCACTTCGTCGAGTGTATGGGGATAGCGATCATCCACGAAGCGCGCCGGGGCGGCAGTACCGTGAGGGCCGGAGCCGTCTTCAAGGTTCACGGGCATGTGGATGGTGGGCGGCGGCGAGTTATCAAACTTACCCGTCTCACTGCGCAAGCGGGCAATGCGGTTCTGAACGCCTTCCAAGTTGACTGCGTTCGAACCTTCAGTTTTCTGCCGCGCTTCCCAGTACTCAATTTCCTGGTGAATCTCGTCGAGTGTGTTGGGAATTGGGTCGTTGAGTGAACGCAGCGCAACGTCGGGGTTAGCTTCGGACGGATTGGTACGCGCGGGCCCGGAGGACTTGGTGGCCATGGCGGGATGATATGCGGAGGCCGAGAGAGATCACAGTTTTTTCTTAGGCCGTGCTTCACGTTCATAGTTAACTATCACAACCGCCTCTCGAAAAGACATCAACGAAGGTCTGGCCATCGGCGTCGCCAAGAACGTCAAGATCCGCGCGAACGAGTTCACCCTGCCGGCCCGCACCGTGGTCGACATCTCCGGCACCAACTCCGAGTTCCAGGACATCGAGAACATCGCCGTCTGGGGCGCCACCCCGCTCGACGTCAACAGCCAGTAATCCGGCTGTCACACGAACCCGAAGGGCAGCAGCGGACGCACTCTGCTGCTGCCCTTTGTCTTTGATTCCCTCTGAGGAAAGCTATGCCCGAACTGATTCTGCCCGGCTCCCCGGAGTTCTCCGAGCCCCTCCCCGCGCCTGAGGGAGAGGTCTTGTCCAAGATCTTCTCCGGTGACATGACCGGGCGCATCCTCGCCCTCGACGTGACCCGCAGACCAGATATCGATCGCCGGACAGAATAAACACGACTCGCGCGCGGGCGAGGCCGGAATAGCAGGAGGTAAAAATAGACCTTCTGGGTTGTACGATTTGGTTTCATTTACGGGACGAAAAAGGCCTTTTCAGGCATGGGGAAAGCACATCGCCACCATGTCTATGGGGCTTCAGTACCACTTACGTCTTTTGGTGTCGGATTTTCTCCCGGCTCAGTATAGGAGAAATCGTGATGACGACTGTCGAGTGGAGGTTCTTGGTCTGTTCCTGAGACCGCCCGCCGGCCAATTGAAATTTAATGACTTAAGAAAAGATCTGTGCGAGCCGAGGGTCATGCATTGCGTTCTGCGGCCAAATGACCAGCGCCCCGACTCGCGTCGTGTATGGTTGAAGATTGCTGCGGGTGTTCTCGCTGTCTTGGTCGATGGAAAGTGGATATATTTCAGATCCGAGGAACCAGGCAGGACGGGAGTCTATCGTTGTTTCGCATCCGGTGGAGACGCCATTGCATTGGCCAAAGATATCAATGGGATCAATCCGCGAGGGTCTTTGGATGGGAAGACAGTATATTTTGCGAGCCACCACAACAAATCGACGCTGAAGGAAGTCACTCTGCCGGCGCAGCCGGTACGGAGTCCGAGGTGGATGGAATGCCGCGACTTAGAGTTGCCGAGCTCTGGACTTTCTCTCGAGCGGGCATCTATTTTGTTCCGGCCGACGCGCCCAGATCGCTTCGCTATTTTGATTTTGCTACCAAGCAGATGCGGCCAATTTTTGAAGTAGGCAAAGATTTCGATAGCGGCTTGTCGGTCTCTCCCGACGGCCGTTGTACTCTATTCACAAGATAGCGATATGAACGGCGACATCATGCTCGTCGATCACTTTCACTAGCATCACGAGGGCAATCTGCGATGGCAGAGGGAGAACGCCAGCACTACGCAGTGGTTTACTTCTCGATGAGTGCAAAATCGCCGATGAACCCATTAACCAGCGGGGGGAGTCCACTTGAACGTATCGTCCGCAACTCGTACAAGTGACTCTGGACGGGCCGAGTGCCCACGCTGAGCGGTCAATTGTACGAAATGCCCGTTTTACACGGCCACTTGCCGAAGATATATAGCTCGATGAGCGCATTGGCCTGATTACACCAGTTAGCATTTCTGCTCAGCGGGACTCGGGCGATGGTCGCGCGGGATGGCCCATGCTGCTATTGCAACTTCGCGTACTCCGCCTTAGCTTGCTTCAGGATGGGAATGTCAGGGTGGGCGTTTCCAGAGAGTGAGGAAATCCTGGCGATCTGCTTTAGGGCTTGGACTCTTGCAGGAGAACAACATCAGAATCATTATGACCGCGCAGAATACCCAGTTTCCCTGAGTCAGATGACAGGCTGAACGACCAGATTTGCTCCGATTCAAAGCCTGTAAGCTTATGTCCCGCAGAACCGTCTAGTGGCTGCTCCCATAGGTTGTCCACTCCGTTATCTCTGATCGCATAAGCTAGCGACTTTCCGTCTGGAGTAAACTGCACCTCACCCGAACAATGTCTCGCATCGATCATTCGCGACGGACTCGGTGATCCAATATCAAACAGTGCAATTTTGACTTCCTGCCCTCCCTTCCCGTGAACGGGCGCTACCAGCCTTTTGCCGTCTGGCGAAACACCTAGCCCACGCAAGTAATCTTGGGGGACCCCGATAATTGTTTCCGCTTTGCCGGAACCGTCCAGCGGCACGCGGTAGATTTTCTTATCATTCCAGTTGAGGTAATACACCCATTTCTGATCAGGCGAGCAAACTGGCCACCGGTCAAGCTTTCCGTCCGTCAATTTCAGAGGACTCGAACCGTCCGCGTTGGTACGCCAGACGCTCATCGCGGTCGTGCCGCGAGAACCCCAGGTTAGAACAAGGTAACTCGCGCCACAAGAAGAGACGGAGAAGATGGGAGTGCCGGAACCCTCTAAAAGTTGAGTTTGATTCTTCCCATCGGCTGCAAGTTTCAACACATGCCCAAGGTTACTAACAATGACACTGCCATCGGCGCCCCAATTTAAGTAGCTCGAGCGGTCAAACTCACTGGTTTCAGAAAGCAGCGTTCGAGCTCCCCCAAATTCGCGCGCCGTTTTTGAAAGCACGGAAATGGACCCATAGCTTCTCTCCTGAACCGTCGCAATAGTTCTTCCATCGGTGGAAAGGGAAAGCGTCCTGTAGTGGTTCGTGTCACGAGTGATCGGCTCGATCTCGTTGCCTGCGCTGCGGAGGAACCCGATTTGTCCTCTCAACCAATCCGCCCCCGTTTGCTGGTAGTTGGTGAACAATGTATGACCATCAGGCGACCAGACGAGTTCATACGGAAACTGGTTTTCAAAAGTGACGAAGCGAAGCGATTTTGTCGTCTTCACGTTGAGGCTATCGACGGCGCCGAAGCCTTGCTCAGCCAGGTAGAGTGAGTAATAGATTTCATTGCCTGTTGGAAACCATGCGAAGGAACGCGGCTCCATTGCAGCAACCCCGGATTGCAAAGCTGTCTCGCTGTTGCCTTCCACCGAATTGGTGAGGATACGATACTTGCCAACCTCCGGGTTGTTCCGGCGTAAGTACACGATGCGCTGCCCGTCAGGAGAAAATGAGATGTCGCTGTCGATGTCCCGCACAATCGTTTGCGGTGTGCCCCCAAATATCGGAGACCGATAGAGAGTGAAATAGGTATGGATTTCATTCTCAGCCTTGCGGAAGTAGATGTAGTTTCCGTCAGGCGAAAAAGCGAGACTCGTGTAATACGAGTCGGATGGCGCTAGCACTTGCGTATCGCTTCCCGTAGGCACGTTGCGGAGCCAGAGGCTTTCGAACCCATTGTCGTCCATCACGCTGAGCACATATTTGCCGTCCGGTGAAATGGCAGCCCCTACTGCTTTGCCAGAATGCGTAACTTGTGTGACGGTCAACTTTTGGAAAGGTGTCGGGGCAGGACGATGCAGCAGGGAGTAAACTCCAAAGCCTGCTGCTCCGAGCACAATCAAGACCGTAGCGATCCCAGCCGACATTCCCCATTTGTGTTGCCTCGCCATGGCAATGACGGCGGAACTGCTGGTGGTAGGAGACGCGGCGACTGGCTGCTGGGCACTCGCCACCTCGGAGCGTTCCAGTGCAGGCTGGCGACTGGAATCAGTGTCTCGCTTCAGCCTTTGAAGGTCAGTGCATATGTCAGCCGCGTGCTGGTAGCGGAGATTGCGGTCTTTCTCCAGACACTTGTTGATGATGTCTTCCAGCTTTGGCGGCAGGTCAGGATTTAACCGCACGGCCGGTGTGTGCGTCACGTCCAAAATGGCTTTGAAAATGACTCCCGCACTTTCCCCGCGGAAGGGCAACATCCCTGTTGCCATCTCGTATAAAACGGCACCGAACGAGAACAGGTCCGTCCGTGCGTCGAGTTCTTTGGCTCGCACTTGCTCTGGCGACATGTAGGCGATGGTTCCAACCGCTTGACCGGGACTCGTCAGGTGTTCTTCAGAAGCCGATGTAGATCCTGCGGTCGCGCCAGCCTCGCCCATCTTGCTTGGCAGTAGCGTTACCTTTGCCAATCCAAAATCCAAAACTTTGGCGTGTACGCGTTTGGTAACGAAGATATTCGCAGGCTTGATGTCTCGGTGGACGATCCCCGCTGAGTGAGCCGCATCGAGTGCGTCGGCTATCTCAATGCTGAGGGATAACATTGACTCGACTTCCAACGGTTTCCCGGCGACGCAATGCTTCAGGGTCAGCCCTTCGAGATACTCCATCGCGATAAAGGATTGGCCATTGTACTTGCCGATTTCGTAGATCGTGCAGATGTTGGGGTGGTTCAATGCGGAGGCGGCACGAGCTTCACGCCGAAAGCGTTCCAAAGCGCGCGAATCACTCGCTAGTTCTGGGGGCAAGAACTTCAGCGCTACGAACCGCCCCAGATCGGCGTCCTCGGCCTTGTAGACCTCACCCATCCCGCCACCGCCGAGCTTCTCGACAATGCGGTAGTGCGAGATGGTTTGGCCGATCATTGGGCTGAAATCTTAGGGCCAGGAGTGGGGCAAGTCAATGAAAGCCGGGCGAGTCGCAGATGTCCTAACAGGGTGTTGGCGATAAATTGCCAAATCACTCAGCAAGAAACGGAGCCACATGTCAGGCTAGTCGGCATCTCGGACACCTGCAACCGGCACCGCAATCTCGGAAACCGCCTCTCCGGATGGCCGGTTTTTCGTCCACGTGGATTACTTTTGGATTAGCCAGTGATTCGGGAGGAACTACGGTGGCAAGGCAGGCCCGATGGCCAGCTATGCTCTGCGCAATACGTCGTTACGTTCCGTTATTATGTTCCAGCGTTATTGCTACTTTTCCTCTAGCGTGTCCTTCCTCCAGATACCGAAGAGCTTCAGGGACCTCACTCAAACTGAAGCGTCGGTCGATGACCGGTGTAACCTTTCCCGTTGCCATGAGCTCGCCCACGATGGTCAGATCCTCTCGGTTCGATCTCGCCAGGAAGATGACCAGCTTCTGGCTCACGAACCATGACAACACAAATGCTCCGATCAAGCGAACCAGAATACTCATCAATCCGGCATCGCTTGGCGCTCCGACCATGACTAATATCCCTTTGCGATTTAGTGCACGCCTGCATGCTGACAACGAATGATTTCCTACGGCGTCGAAAAGAAGGTCGTAATGTTGCCCGCTCCTAGTGAAATCCTCCTCGGTGTAGTCAATGACCCGATTTGCGCCGATGGACCGAACCATGTCCACATTCCTTGTACTGCATACGCCGGTCACATCTGTGCCGAAGCACTTGGCGATCTGCACAGCGAACGTGCCCACGCCTCCTGCTGCACCATTGATCAGGACCTTCTTCCCCGACTGAATCCGTCCCTTGTCACGAAGACCCTGCAAAGCCGTGAGTCCCGCAATCGGGGCACAAGCCGCCCGCTCAAACGTTACGTTATCCGGTTTCACAGCCAGCGCAGGTTTCATGATTCTCGCCGACCCGCAAGTACACGCATACTCGGCAAAGGCCCCACGGCATGTGCCGAAGACCGCGTCGCCTGGTTTAAACTGCGTTACGTTCCCGCCAACCGCTTCAACCTGGCCCGGCACATCAACGTCGAGTTGTTTGATCTTTGGTTTGCGCAGCCCGAGCAGTAAACGAACGATGTATGGGCCGCCTGTCATTGTTTTCCAGTCGAGTGGATTGACGGAAGCCGCGCGGACTTTTATCAGGATCTCGTTGTCCCTGGGAACAGGCTTGTCGAGGTCGTTGACCTCGATCACGTCTGGCGGACCGTATCTGGTGTAGGCGGCTTTCATGCGCTGGCCTGCTCCTTCCATCGTTGAACGTTCACGCCCATCACGAGGAGCCACAGGGACAGGAAACCTTCCCCGAGGAGGCCCAAGGCCAGATTGTAGGGGGACAGAAAGTGTATAAGCGTCGGTGACAGAAAGCCCAGCCATCCCAAACCGGCAAATGCCATCGGCGCGCCAAGAATTCGGGGCAGGAAAGTCGACCGAAAGAGGAGATAGCCCATCAGGAGGCAATAGAGTCCGTGAAATCCTATGCCGATCATCGCGCCCCGAGGATTGAATTGAAGAAGCTCTAATGTGAGTCCCACAAAGTTGAAGGACGCTGCGAGCAAAGAGAGGCTCCTGTTCACCGCCCTGAAAATGTCATAGAAGAGCAACGTCACAACGATCATGCCCAAGATCTCGATGACGCCCACCACGAGGTCTGCTGCGAAACCCAACCTGCCGCGAACGAACAACTCGGTGAATGCTGCGGTCAGAATGACGAGCAAGAAAAGGACACCGGCAATTCTGGCCTTGAAATGTGGCGACACCTCTCGAATCTGCTTCATCATTTCATAGCCTGCAGGATGGTCTGCCGCATATACGTTGCGATCCGAATCGTTGGCCTCCCTCAGCTACAGCAGAAAGGGCGCACTTCATAGTGGGCTCTTGGGGCCAGTAACCGCAAACATGGAATTTCACTTAACGGGAATCCAGGCCCACTGGTCCGCAAGCGATAAATCCTGGGTGGTCGGCAAGCCGGAAGTTGGCACCTGGCTGAACAGTCGGCTTCTCGTACAAGTGGCCCCTCCCGTTCAACTGTTGATTTCAGGGCAACGCACTCATCGAGACTCAGAAGACGCATCGGCGGTCGACTTGAAATGCGGTGACTTGCTACTCACTGACGCCAGATGAACCGCTTGAATCCGCTGCAGTGTTATGGTTGATAAAGCCACGCGTGATTCACGCCCGAGCCTCCGGGCTTGGCATAGCCTCCGGCAAGTAGTACACGGCCATCGCTCAGCGGCCACGGTTCTTATGGCCGATACCTCAAAGTGAATCAAGTCGACAATCTCTTCAGGCTCAAACAGTTGTGGTGATATGGCCAAGTTTGTCGCAAATCGTTGCCATACCCCAGAAAACTGCTACCAGCCTGCACCCACGAAGCGCAACAATCCTGTGACATTTCATCTGTTGGTTCTTTAGCTGTGGCAGTTCTGTAGCATTCAGGCTGGTTCCAGACTGGCCCGGGCCCCACAACTGATAGCGCACATAGCACTGGCTGAACGAGCGGTCTGGCGCAGGTATTGCGGCAACCTCATTTTATCGAGCAAGAGGTTTATGGCGACCATTCGACGCCTATTGCTATGCGATACCGTTCGGCAGTTCGGCGTGTGTGCGCCCGGCGCACACACGTGCGTTATTGCTCTTTGCATTCTGTTGTGCACACTCACCGGTCCCAGTGCGGCGGCGCAGACGCACCCCAAAAACGTGCTGGTCGAGTTTAGTTCCCTTCATGACCGCGAACAAAATTTCCTGCGAGCAATGGAATCGACGGTGCGGGCTCGCGTTCCGGAACCGGTCAACTTCTCTGTCGTGTATCTGGACTTTCAGCGATTGGGAGATAGCTCCGACTCTTACGGGGAGAGCATGGCTGAAACCCTTCGCCATGAATATCGCGGCGTAAAGCTGGACCTTGTAGTTACGTCTGCAATTGAAGCGACTCGATTCACGGCACAATACCGTGACGAGATATTTCCCCGCGTTCCGATTATTTTTGCAGCTGTCAGCACCAGCGAGTTGGAGGATCAGAAGCTATTGCCCGAGATGACCGGAGTGACAACTTCTCCACGTCTGCGGGGGACAATCGACCTGGCACTTCGCCTTCATCCGGATACAAGTGTGATCGCCGTCGTCGATGCTGCGCACAATTTCTGGTGGACTGCCGCGCATTCCGCACTTCTCCATGATCAGGACAGGGCAAAAGAGATCGACATACTCGGGTTACCAAGCCGTGAGATGCTTGAGCGAATTGCCGCTCTCCCTTCTCATACCGTAGTTCTCTTCCAGCTTGCGCCAGAAAGTTCAACGGAGCCCGCGATCGGAGCCTTAGACATTCTCACTGCTGCCGCTTAGCATGTGCCGACCTATTCCGCGTGGGGCAACCTCTGTTTGAACTACGGCTGCATTGGCGGAGCCTATCCGGACTGGCGGAGAATAGCTCAGTCGACCGGTGCAATAGCAGCAAGGGTGCTCTCCGGTGAGCGGCCGGAGAATATTTCGATTGTGCAGGACACCGATTTTCAGGTCCAGGTGGACTGGCGGGCGCTTCAGCGGTGGCATATCCCAGAGTCGGCGCTGCCGGCCGGCACCGTGATCCTGTATCGACCACCATCGTTTTGGGAGCAATATCGGAAATATCTGATTGTCACTATCGTATTGGCTGTCGCCCTGGCGCTTCTGATTGTTGGATTGCTGTGGCAGCGGGCGCGACGGCGGAAGGCGGAAGCTGTTCTGCGCGAGAGCGAAGAACGTTTCCGGGTGATGGCCGACAGTACGCCATCGCTGGTGTGGATGTGCGACCCACATGGCAAGATTACCTATCTGAACGAGCGGCGCATTGCCTTCACCGGGCCTGATCCTAAGGAGGGGTATGGCGACAGCTGGATCGCATACATCCATCCGGACGATGTGCAGAACGTGCTGGATGCTCTTTATAAAGCCCTGAAAGACCATCGGCCATTTTCGAAGGAGTATCGCCTTCGCCGGAGCGATGGGGTCTATCGGCCGATGTTCGATGTCGCCTCTCCGAGGGTGAACGGAGATGGATCCTTCGGCGGGTTTATCGGTTCGGTCATCGATGTGACCGACCAAAAACTCGCCCAGCACGCACTGGAAAATGTGAGCGGCCAGCTGATCGAAGCGCAGGAGAAGGAGCGCACCCGCATCGCGAGAGACCTGCATGACGACATCTGCTAGAGGCTCGCGCTGCTCTCGGTTGAGATTGAGCAGGCAGGCCACGGTCAGAGCGGATCGCCGAAGAAGCTCGAAGAGATCAGAAAACACTGCTCTGAAATTGCCGGGGATGTGCAATCGCTGTCGCACGAACTGCATTCCTCGAAACTGGATTACCTGGGGGTAGTGGCGGCGGTGAGGGGATTCTGCAGCGAGTTCTCGAAACAGCACAAAGTGAGCATTGCATTTACTGACAGCAATGTGCCGGGGAATTTGTCCAAAGAAGTTTCGCTCTGCCTTTTCCGCGTTGCGCAGGATGCCTTGCACAACGCGGTGAAGTACAGTGGGGTGAGCCAGTTCATGGTAGAACTACGCGGGACTGCGGGCGAAGTGCAGCTTGAAGTACGCGATGCTGGCGCGGGCTTTGATGTGGAAGAGACGAAGAAGAGCCGGGGATTGGGACTTGTGAGCATGCAGGAACGGATGCATCTGCTGCATGGCACGCTCTCGGTTGAGTCGCAACGCGGGATGGGCACAAAAGTTCTTGCTGTTGTGCCGCTTGCTGTGGAGGGCTCAGCGTCTTCGGAGAGTGGGAGACCGAATCAGATAGCTAGCTTGACTGAGATGTCATGAACGCGGATAGCGGCAGCCGCGCGAGAAGCCTTATGAGCATTTGCACAGTTGTTGACCGCAGTTGGATTCAGACAAGACGGCGGAGGGGCGGTTGAAAATCGGCGTGTCGTGGTGAGAGTCCTGCGGAACAAGGGAATTACAGGAAATGAACGGCACCTTATCCGGTGCCTGTAAAAGAAAGTCGAGGAATATATGCCGGCGACATCAGAAGTCGTGGCTCTCATCAATTCACTTCAGCCCAGGTTCTTCCCCGGTCTTCAGTTTTGAACCCTCTTTGTCTTCATGGCGCTTTCGAGTTCCGAAACGATCTCGAACCTCCGCTTTGCAACAAACGCTGCCCAGTCTCCAATATACCGACTGGGAACCAGTTAACGAACCTGCGCGAGCAAGGTTCCAAGGGTGCTGACGAAGGTGCTGAACGCGCTTTTTGGGTGCTCTAGGATGCCTTCCGGTGCCACCGATGCTCCCAGAATCAATAGCTTACACGCTTAGGTTTCTTTCACACGGTGGAAGTCGTAGGTTCGAATCCTGCTGCGCCCACCATAAGCCGGTAATCCCATCTTCATTATGCTGTAAAAATGCAACAAAGATTGGCGCTGATCACAGCCTGTAGCTGGCCCATCTTCGAATGCTAAGGAATCTCTTCCGGTCAGAGGGACTTAGAAGAGTGTTTTGTGTTGCAGAGCGAAGCGAAGCAGCGCATTGGCGCCTTCACCTTCCAACTCGAGCTTGCGACAAATATTGGTGCGGTGGTTTTCTACAGTGCGGTAGTGGATGGAGAGCTCTGCGCCGATCTCCTTGCTGGTCTTGCCCGCGGCGATCAGCTTCATGATCCTGCGCTCGGTGGGAGTTAGCCCGTCTGTCAATTTGCGCTCTCGGCCGCCAGCTCCCCGTTCGCTGTTCTGCAGAAGATAGGTCGTCACAGCAGGGCTCAAATAGGGTTGCCCGGCGGCCACAGCGCGAACCCCGGCCACGATCTCCTCGGTCGCGCTGTCCTTCAAAATGTATCCTCTGCTTCCCAGGCCGATCGCCTCGCGGAAGAGGTGCTCGTCGGCATGCAGTGTCAGGAAGATGACTGCGGTCTCCGAGTGATCTTTCACCAGGGCGCGCGCTACTGCGAGACCATTGAGTTTCGGCATGTCGATATCCAGAATCGCGATCTGAGGATGCAATTTCCGGATGTGCGCGAGAGCCGCTTCGCCGTCCGACGCCTCGGCAACAATGTTCAATCCGCGATCCTCTTCCAGGCTTAGGCGCAGCCCCTTGCGCATCGTCGGATGATCGTCGGCCAGGACAACACGGATCTCTTCCGTCATGCAGCGCCGCCTCCACTGAAACTTCGATCACCATTACGGTGCTGCGGACCGGCGCGGAACTGGCTTCCCAGCAGCTTTGCCTGTTCCGTCACACCCGCGAATCCGAGCCATCGATTGGACGCAGGATACTCTTCGTGAGACGGCCGCGCAACGCGAAGTCCGATCGCCTGGTCCGGACCGTGTGGAACCACACAGGTCGTTGTGTAAAGCCCTCTATATCCGCAACTAAGCAAACCTCCTATGCTGGTTTACAGAGGGATTTGGTCATGAAAAATGTCCTGACAGCACTGGCTCTGGCGGTTGCGGCCACCTTGCCGGGATTGGCTCAGAGCTATTCGGACCCCGTGCCGTATTGCAGGGCCGTGGGCACGATCGACAAGGCCGATGCGCGCTACACGGGTCCGAAGCTGCCGGCCTGGATGGCCGATCAACTTCATCTGCAACCGGATCAAGGGAAGATGATGGAATGGCGGTGCGCGAACAAGGCTGTGCTCGCCTGCCTCTACGGTGCGAATATCCCTTGCGGCTCGAAGGCGAAGACCAGCCGGAAACCGACACCTGCGATCGTCGACTACTGCCACCAGAACCCCGACTCGAATTTTGTGCCGATGGTGGTCACCGGCCACGAGAGCGCTGTCTCGTGGGCGTGCCACCAAAGTGTCCCGGTTGTCACTCGCTCGGCTGCCGTCGACGCGCAGGGTTATCAGAAGGACTTCTGGCAGATTGTGTCGCCATAAATAAATGGATGCGCGTGAGCGCGTCACAGGCCGTTGCGAGCGTTGAAACCAATTCTCCAGCCGCGAATACAAATACAGGAAGTTCCATGACAGTACTTATTGTTGAAGATAATGCCGGAATTCGACGCCTGCTGCGGCGCACTTTTGCTGACAGCGCGACGGAAATCTGGGAATGCGGTGATGGTTCAGCGGCGCTGCCACTTTATGAGCAGCACCACCCGGATGTCGTGTTAATGGATATGCGGATGCCTCAAATGGATGGCCTGACGGCCACGCGGCAAATCCACAAAGCGCATCCGTCTGCGCGCATCGTGATTGTTACCGACTATGACGATGAGGATCTTCGTCGGGCCGCCTCCGAGGCCGGAGCCTCGGGTTACGCTCTCAAGCAAAACCTGGCGGATTTGCCGCGGATCATCTCGTCGCTCGGCGGCGCAAGTCTGGCGTAGATCTTCACGCCCACCCGGACGGGCTGTGTAGAACCACACCGGGGGCAGTGTAGCCCCCTCTATGTTTTTCGCGGAAGCGTCGCGCTACTGTGGAACCACAATTAGCGGCAATCCTCTGCAGAGCGTAATGGACCTCCGCGATGGCAGGCTGTTGGCGCTGCCAATCTTTCATCGATCAGGAATTATCATGTCCACTTCAATCACAATTCTTGGTGCGTCCGGCATGGTCGGAAGCTCGCTGGCAGCCCAAATCCTCAGGAGTCAGTTGCTCGAACCTGGAGACCGTCTTCAACTCACAGGACATGGCTCACAGGAGAGCGAGGCGAGACTGCTTAGCACGCGCATTGACCTTCTCGACGCATTTGATGAGGGACAGGTGGAAGTCGAGGTCGTCCCCCGGCTGATTGATCTGGACGCAGATGTCGTGATTGTCGCGGTCGGGGTCAGTATGCCTGCAGGCTCCATCAACCGCCGGGACATGGGTTTTGCGAACCGCGAGATGTTTGAGGAAATTGCGGAACAGTGCGCACTTCGTGTTCCGGATTCGCTCTTCATCGTGGTCAGCAACCCGGTCGAGCTTGCCGTGCACATCCTGTGCGAGAAGCTGGACCGGAAACGCGTGTTCGGCATGGGCGCGCAACAGGATTCGCTGCGCTTTGCCCGCGCCATCGCCAAAGACCTGGACATTTCGCGCCGAGATGTGCGAGCCAGCGTTCTCGGCGAACACGGTCAGGCCATGGTCCCGCTCTGGAGCTCCGTGGAACTGATGGCGCGCACTCCTGCGCTGCTTGACTCTCTAGATATCCTGGCTGCCAGAAGCCTGGAGATCCCCCTGGAGGAACGCGTGCGCTCCGTTCAGGACGAGGTCAGGCTGTTCCTTCGCGGCGGCTATGTCGCTGAGGCGTACGAGGCCACGCGCCGCGCTCTGCCGGACGCGCGCATCTTCGTCGAACCCTTCATCACTGCTCACTCGATACACTCCACGCCAAACGCGACATCCAACGCAGTCCTGCAATGCATCGCTGCGGCTCTCGCCGGGGACCGCCGGCGCGTTCATGGTCAAGTGCGGCTGGAGGGCGAATTGATGAGCCTTTATGGAATCTGCGGAGTTCCCGTGACGCTCAGCCGCAACGGCTGGGAGGCCGAAAGCCTGGACGGGTTGGCTCAGCTGGAGGAGTATCTGCTCCTGGACTCGACAGTTTCCATCCACAATTTCCTTTCCGGGGTTCTGGATTCCGAATCCCTGGAAGGCGCGGGCATGGAATCCGCGGTCCTGGCAAGCCGTTGAAGATGCGCGAGTGAACGCCCTGGAAACTGCCACTGGCGCTTTCTTTCTGACCATACTTCATTGGTGTTGCGAGGATTCCAAAGGAGGGTATATTGCGGAGGTAAAGCTGTTGCCTACCCAGGAGAGCTCGCACACCTCGATGCTGGGTTCACGCCGACAATCCGCACTGGATCCCGAAGCTCAGCGAAGGCCGCTTTCCGGAAACGTTTCGCTCATTGTGTGGCTGCTTGCAGGGCTGGCGAGCCTGTTGTGCGCGATACATCCGGCGCAAGCCCAATATGGCTTTGAAAACTGGACGGTAGACAACGGCCTGCCGGAGAACGAGATTCGCGGCATTACGCAGACGCCCGATGGATACCTCTGGATCGCCACGTTGAACGGGCTGGCACGGTTCGACGGCGTGCGCATGACCGTCTTCACCAGAAAGACGCCGGGCCTCACATCCAACCAATTCGGCACGATCCTGCAGGGCCGCGGAGGCGACTTGTGGATCGATACCGTCGTCAATGGCCTGGTCCGCTATCATGACGGCGCGTTTCGCGCCTATGGAAAGCAGCAGGGCATTCCCGGCGACATCAACGGGTTGACGGACGACGATAGCGGAAACTTCTGGGCGCTTTCCGCCGGCCGGATTCTTCGCTGGAACGAGGCCTCCGGCAGGTTTCTGGACATAGCGCCAGACGGTCCGAACCGGCTGTACCGGAACTTCCTTTGGGAGGCGCGAGGTTTCTGGACACGGGACAAAGATCGCCTGCACTGCTTCATCAAAGGCCGCTTCGTCGACTACACACTGCCGCCAGCGATACTCGACAACGAGTTTTGGGGTGCGGTGCTCGATCCGACCGGGACCATCTGGATCGAGACGATGGGCGGCACGCGGGTCCGAATCACGCCCGACAACGTGAGCCACGTGGTGGAAAAGGGCAGCGATCCGAAGATAACGCTGACCACGACGCAGGGCGACTCGTGGACCATCCATGTCGGTCCACGACTCAGGCGAAGCATTGAGTTCCTCAGCTCCAACCGTAGCGTTTCCATCCCCTTTACACGCCTCTATGAAGACCATCAGGGCATCCTCTGGATCGGCACGGTCGACCACGGCCTCTACCGGATGCAGAAGCAGTCGATCGAGACCTACACTGCGGAACAGGGCCTGGCGGACCGTGATACCTACGCCATTTATCAGGATCGCGCCGGCGCAGTGTGGATCGGGGCGTGGCATTCAGGAGTCAGCCGCCTTGCCAACGGCAAATTCACGAATTACACAATGGCTGACGGCCTGCCGAATGAGCTGGTGACGGCACTCTTCGAAGACCGAGAAGGGCGCTTCTGGGTCGGCACCCACGGGGGTCTCACCGTCTTCGATGATGGCCGCTTTCGCTCCGTGGACAAGCCAGCGATTGTGCGGGGCGATGTCGTCCAGTCGATCACCCAGGGCCATGACGGGACCCTGTGGTTCGGAACCCGGGATGGGCTGGTGCGACTTCGGGATGGCGCCACCCAATTCTTTACCGGGAAAGACGGCTTGGCCTCCAACGGCGTCTATGTCATCATCCCGGCGCACAACGGCGATCTGTGGGTCGGCGGGAACGGCGGACTCACACGCATTCACGATGATAAGTTCACGGCCTGGAGCGAAAAGGATGGCCTGGCGAGCGGCAACATCTGGACGATCTACGAGGACAAAGACGGAGTCCTGTGGATCGGAACCTACGACGGCGGACTCGAACGCTTTGCCGACGGCAAATTCACCAACTATACGGTCAAGGACGGCCTCTATGACGACAGCGTCTTCGGCATTCTGGAAGACTCCTCCGGCTCTCTTTGGATCAGCAGCGATCACGGCATCTACCAGGTAAGTAAGGCCGACCTGAACGCCTTTGCGGCCGGCACCCTGAAGACCATTACCTCGATTGCTTACGGTAAGGTGGACGGCATGCTGACCACCCAGTGCAACGGCGGACTATGGCCTTCAGCGGCCAAAACTCGTGACGGGAAGCTCTGGTTTCCTACACTGGATGGCGTAGCGGTAATCGATCCGGCAACCGTTCTTCACAATCGCGTTCCGCCTGCGGTGACCATCGAATCAGCCCTGATCGATAACCTTCCCGCACCGATCGAAAACGCGCTCCGCATTCCGCCCGGCAAGGCGGACGTCGAAATTAACTACGCGGCGCTCAGCTTTATCCATGCCGCTCAAACACATTACAGATACAGGCTCGAGGGCCTGGATGATGACTGGGTGCAGGCTGGAACCCGCCGGGTCGCGTACTACTCGCATCTTCCGCCCGGTAAATATGTTTTTCATGTCATGGCCGGCAACAGCGACGGCATCTGGAACACTGAGGGTAAGACGCTGAATGTCATCGTGCTGGCGCCGTTCTATGAGACATGGTGGTTCGAGCTGCTTGCGCTTCTTGGTATCGGCGCCGTAGTTACCGCGGCATGGAGATTCCGCGTGTCCCAACTCCAGCAGGCACAGGCCGCCCAGCAGGCGTTCTCGAGGCAGTTGATCGCCTCGCAGGAAGCAGAGCGTAAGCGCGTCGCCGCCGAGATGCACGACAGCCTTGGGCAGCACCTCGTTGTAATCAAGAACCTGGCGCTTTTCCTTCTTCGCTCGAAGAAAAACGTTCCCGCGACGGAGAACGATGCGCAGACAATCACCGAGATCAGCGATGAGGCCTCTTCCGCGATCGAGGAAACCCGCGCGATCTCCTATAACCTTCGCCCGTTTCACCTTGACCGGCTGGGCCTGACGAAGGCGATTGAGGCGATGATTCGCACGGCCGGGACGGCGTCAAATATCCACTTCACGTCGGACCTGGATAACATCGACGACCTCTTCGCCGAGGATCTCCGAATCAACTTCTACCGCATCGTTCAGGAATCGCTGGGCAACATCATGAAGCATTCACAGGCCACCGAAGTAGTTATCCGCCTGAAGCGAGACCCGGAGAACGTGGTGCTGTCGATCGAGGATAACGGCTGCGGATTCACCCCGGCTGCGCACGCCTCTCAGGCGGCCAACAGCGGTTTCGGGCTGACTGGCATGGCCGAGCGGGCGAGTCTGCTTGGCGGAGTGTTCAAGGTGCGATCGACCCTGGGCCAGGGCACGACGGTCACGGTCGAGATTCACCTAAAGAGTGGCAGCGACGGATGAACTTCTCTTTCCAGTGCCGGTGATCTACTCAGCCGATCCCCCATCTACCATGAAGGACTAGATTTCGGCTTGAATGCTCCCGTTGCGCTCACTCCGAAGCCTGCCCAATCTGCAACATACCCGGGAAGAAAGAGAAGAAACTTTGCCTGTTGGGGTGGAACCAGACCCGGGGAAGCAACCCCTAATTCAGCCGTGTCCAGAGCAGCATTTGCAAGAGCCTGCTCTACATTCGGCGTGAACGAAGTGGTCGTTCCCTCCGGCGCGGCCGATTCGCTTGTCATGCGGGTCGTTACCTTGCAGTTCGGAACAGGTTTCGTTTGTCGTCGTCGATCAAATCTCTATCGGGATTTGGTAATCTCCCGATACCCTTCTGCTCCGACAACTCCACAATAGATGGGCACTCCGAGCACGACTGTGGCGGCCACGGCTTGGTCGGCGTCATTACAGCAGGATCTTCGCTCACTGGCTTTCACCATTCGACGAGGGCACCGCGAACGGGAAGAAACGCGGCATCGAAAGGGATCTGGAACGTTGTTCGTGCCGAGTTGGTGATCACGCACCCCTCGTTTCGGTGGAACATTAAGGGGCCATTACGCGTTGCAAAGGGATTTTCGGCTTTTTGGCACATTGGTGGGCTTTGCTAAGCTGATGAAATTGCGCTTCCTCCGTAAATCACACGGTGGAAGTCGTAGGTTCGAATCTTGCTGAGCCCACCAAACAGAATTTATCCGATCAGCGAATTAGGCCACTTCCCAAGCCAGATCCGAATCAATATGGAGTTCACTTATTCGAGGTTCAGCTGAGATCTGATGCTCCTGATAGATCGGCAGGAACCGCACCAGTTCCGGGAAAAATGGCCGTACTACCTCGCGATAATCGACTGCTCTTGCGACGAACTCTTCGAAGCGAAGCGCGAAGTCCTCCGGACGCCCACAGGCTTCCTGCATTCGGTTCAGCTTTTCGAGAAGCTCCCCGAGCATGGCGCTTCCGGAAACTTCGCGCGCAAGCGTCGTCCGCAAGGAGGTGAAGACAGCGTTGCAGGCAGTCGCACCAGGATTGCGATCGTGGGAGATGGTGTTCATACAATTAGCCCTCTTTTCTAGTTATGGTGGCTATCCAAGTTGATTCGTGACACCGGCCGGGCGGTGACATATTTTTCGGCTCCGGGTGGCGACGGCCTTCGCCTCGCCGCGCATTAAAGTAACCATCCAGGAATCAACCGGATACGCGGATTCTCGGATTTGCTCAGGGATACCTGTTTAATGCGCCAGGTTCCGGGGAATTTCCGCAATTGCCGGGAAAACCGTGAATCAACCTGAAAAAGCGCAGGAATCGCTGAAGAATGGGAAGGATTGCAGGCAAAGCTAAGGGGCGAGCTCTCTTTCGAGAGCTCGCCCCGGCTGTCCGAATTTTCGAAGGTCTGTTTCGGCGAACAGACGACAGGAACGCTATGCCGGAATCGTTCAGCACCACAAGCTTGCGCCTGCGTTCCCTCACTTTCCCGTTATGACACTCGCTGTAAGAGCTTCGTCGTCGCCATCCGACGGCATCCGGTTTCCCGGAGCCTTCGCGAGCCTTGTTGCCAAGCCTCGTGACGGCTGGATTCTTCTCTCTTCTTCTGGAAGATCTCTCTTCCGTTGACAAGAACAATAGCACGCATCCCCAATGAAATTGCGGCTTCCAGGAGATTTTTCGTTGTGGAAATGACGTACCTAATGTGGAGAACGCGGCACCTTGAATTCAGCGCCAGAAGCGCTGATCTTTGGTCCTTTCCCGCTTATTGACCATGTCCGAAAACCGCGAGTTTACGTCGAACGCCGGTGCGACAATTCAGTTATGGAAGTGCCCGGTCGTGAAGTTTGTTATCGCGCTCTGCAAAGCCGAGACGCCCGTTTTGACGGCTTGATCTTTGTCGCCGTCACTTCAACGGGAATCTATTGCCGACCCGTATGTCCGGCGCGCACGGCGAAGTTTGGGAATTGCGAATTCTATGGTTCCGCCGCTGCTGCGCAGGATGCCGGCTTCCGCCCCTGTCTTCGTTGCCGCCCAGAGACCGCTCCTGATCTCGCCTCATGGCGCGGAACTTCGAATACGGTTTCCCGCGCCCTGGCTCTGATCGCTGAAGGCGCTCTCGATGGGGAAGGGAACCGCGTTGAAAATCTGGCAGAACGCCTTGGCCTGGGCGAACGCCAACTGCGCCGGCTCTTCCTTCAGCACCTCGGGGCATCGCCGATCTCCGTCGCACAAACACGGCGAGTGCTCTTTGCCAAACAGCTTATCCATGAAACTCGGATGCCCATGACTGAAGTTGCAATGGCGGCGGGATTTGGCAGCTTACGGCGATTCAACGAGACATTTCTCGATCTCTTTCATCGTCCTCCCAGCGCCTTGCGTAGGAAGAACTCTGCGAGAGGCGAAGAGAAGGACGTGACACTTCGCCTTCGCTACCGTCCGCCGTATGACTGGGGCTCGATGCTTATCTTTCTGCGAGCCCGCGCGATTTCCAGTGTGGAAATCGTGGACAGCGAGCGCTATCTGCGGACGGTTGAAGTCAATGGAGCAATGGGAAGCATCGAAGTGACCCACCTCCCCGATCGACAGAGTCTCGGTGTTAGCATCCGCTTCCCGGACGTCCGACTCTTGCCTGCGATCGTTGCTCGAGTACGACGGCAGTTCGATCTAGGAGCGGACATCGAGACGATCGATGACCATCTATCTGGCGATCCGGTGCTCGCACCGTTGGTAGCACAGCGTCCAGGGTTGCGCGCTCCCGGTGGTTGGGATGGTTTCGAGATAGCAGTTCGCGCTGTCCTGGGTCAGCAAATCAGCGTGATCGCCGCGCGTCGATTGGGAGGTCAGCTCGTCGCTCTCCACGGGCGAGCCGTGCCAAAGGCGTTTCTCATTCACCCGGATTTGTCTCATGTGTTTCCGACAGCCAAGCGGTTGGCCTTGGCGCCCTCCATCGGACTGGCCATGCCCGCTGCACGTTCGACAGCATTGAGAGCGATAGCCAAGGCAGCGCTGGCCGATCTAAACCTATTCCGTCCGTTCGGCAGTATCGAGCAGACGATTGCACGGTTGCGAACCATACGCGGGATTGGCGAATGGACTGCACAGTACATCGCCCTTCGCGCGGTCAGGGAGATGGACGCATTCCCGGCAACCGACATCGGCCTCCTCCGCGGCGTAGCTTCGATAGATGGGGAGAAAGTATCGTCAGCGAAGCTATTGAGTCGCGCCGAGTCATGGCGACCGTGGCGTGCCTATGCAGCGCAGCATCTTTGGGCTGCCGACGGAAGGCTGCCGTAACCTGCGGCATTTCTCGCACGGCAGTCCTCACGTTGACCATTGCCCAGACACTTTCACCGTCGTACGCCAACGAAATCACGAATCGGAAGGGATCAGAGGATGAGCCTCGTATGCAAGGTCATTGAATCTCCTGTCGGAAAGCTGAAATTAGTCGCAAGTGAAAAAGGCCTGGTGGCCATTCTATGGGAGAAAGACCGTCCCAATCGCGTGCGTCTCGGCGAGTTGATTGAGGGCGAACTGAACCCTGTTCTCGTTGAGACGGAACGGCAGTTGAGTGAATATTTCGCAGGAAAGCGAAAAGCATTTTCCGTTGCCCTCGACATGAGAGGCACTCGTTTCCAGAGGGATGTGTGGGAAGCCCTGCTGGCAATACCATTTGGAGAGACCAGAAGCTACGGACAGTTGGCAAAGCAATTAGGCAACCCTCGGGCGATGCGTGCTGTCGGCGCCGCGAACGGAAGAAACCCGGTCTCGATCATCGTGCCTTGCCATCGCGTCATCGGATCGTCCGGGAAATTGACCGGCTTCGCAGGCGGACTCGATGTGAAAGCTCGCCTGCTAAGTCTCGAAAAGTAGGGATAGGGCGCGTTCACAGAGCATGCGGTCTCGATGGCAATTTCGGCCGCGATATGGCGATGTATCGCGGAGATCTGCTTGAACGAGTTTCAGTCGAGACTGGATTTGCGATGGTCCGCGGCGAAAAGAGCCCTGATCTGTGCGAGGGCACTCTGTAAAGATGAATTGCCTCTACGGAAGACGCAGCGTCCGGGAACGATGAGTGTAATCTCCGTTCCCAATGTCGGAGAGGTGACAAGATTCAGCTTTGCGCCGATGCGGGCAGCCCGCTCCCGCATGCCCTGCAACCCGAAGTGCCCTTTTTTCCCCGCTTCGACAATCGCCGTGTCGATGCCCTTGCCGTTGTCCCTCACGCGCAAAAGAAGATCCGACCCGTAAGTCAACTCAACCAGCAACCGGCTGCCTCCCGAATGCATACCGGCATTGCGAATAGCTTCATATCCGATTCGATAGACCTCGTCGCGAACGATTGGATGCATCTCTCGAGAGGCGCCGGTCACGGAAAACTCAACCTTCATATAACCGTGAATGGGGCAGTTCTTAGCTGCATCCCGCAAGCCCGAAGCGAGATCGTTTGTTTCAATCGTCGAGGCGCGCAGTGAACGGAGAGCAGTCCGCCCCTCCTGCACTGCCTGGCCAAGCCATCCCGAGACACGCTCCATCGCGTAACGCATGCGGGCGGCGTCGGCTGACTCATCCAGCGCATCATCGGCGACCATCTTGCTGCCTTGAATCGTCTGCAGCAGCGTATCGTGCAGTTCTCTTGCGAGCCACGTGCGCTCCGCTAAACGCTCATCGAAACGAGCGCTCATGGCTGTTGCCATCTTTCTCATGCGCAGCTGATAAAAAAGCCATGCAAGCAGCAGAACTGAGGAGACACTCAGTGCGAGGAAGAGCTTCGTTTGATACCAGGCAGGTGCGACGCTGAAGGCCAGAGTAGCGCCCGCATCGTTCCAGAGGCCGTCGTTGTTACACGCGATCACACGAAACCGGTAATTTCCCGGAGACAGGTTCATGTAAAACGCCTGCCGTCGTACTCCCGCGTCCTGCCAGCCAGAATCATGCCCCACGAGTTGGTATCGGAACCTGACTTTCTTTGGCTCGACAAAGCTGAGGGCCGTATAGTCGATCCGCAAGTCGCGCGTCAGCGCGGGCAAGTGAAGATTTTCGAGTGTCAGGTAATTTTCCCGATCTGCGACGACTTCTTCAATGTGAACTGGTGGTGGGATTTCGTTTCTTCGTACATGAGATGGATCGATCATTTGCAGGAAGCGGCCGTTGACGAACCACAGCCGCCCATCCGGTGTTCGTGTGGCCTGTGGTTTTAATGCGGTTAAACCAGGCTGAACACCATCGAAAATATCGAACACCGTCGTCTTGACAACGCTAGTCGGATTGTCGCGCCAACGGTTCAGCTGTGATTTGTCGATTGAGATCAATCCGCATCGCGTGTAGAGCCAGATCGAGCCCAGTTTGTCCTTGACCAAAGCAAAAACCCCATCGCAGGGAAGTCCGTTGCGCGTGCCGAGGTTCGCACGCACTCCGTCCTTCCATCGGATAAGCTCGTCAACATTCGTTCCCCAAATCGAACCGTCGGGGTCAACGAGCAGTTCTCGAATCTGACGGGTATTTCCAATCTCTCGGGACGGAATCGTCTTCGTTATTCCGTTTTTGTAGAGGATAAGATCCCCATCCACAAGCCCCAGCACGGCGGATCCATCTTGAGTGGCCGCAAGGATGTAAGAAGTGGGGACCTGGGGGGATGTGTACTCCTCCTTGACTTCGAAATCCTGAATGCGGTCGAGGTTAGGCCCAGCTCGCACCCAGATATTGTGTAGTCCGTCTTCGGCAATGGAGAAAATGATGCCGAGCGGGCTTTCATCCGCATGGCGAACAACACGAAATACACCCTGCTGATAAACCCACAGATTGTTATCGATGCCCATCCATAACTGTCCGGCGTGATCTTCATAGAGTGTCGAGACGTGTCGACCTGGCAAGCCGTGTCTTGAGCGCAGTGCGGATACTTGATTTCCGCGCAGGTATTCCAATGATTCATAGTTGTTGATGATCCACAATGTCCCGTCGTGCGCTCCCAATACTGCTACGGCGCTGTCCGCGGAGAGCCCTTCGCGCATCGAGTAAGTAGCCACCAGCGTATCGCGAAAATTATCGACGCCTGTGGACGTCGCGACCCATACCGTACCCTCCTTATCCTGGAAGAAGCTTTGTACTACATCGCTTGACAGGCCGTCCGTGCGGTCAAAGTGATCGACCAGATTGCCGCGTACGCGAAAGATGCCCTGATGCGCTGTTCCAATCCAGAGAACGTTATCCCGATCGACAAACAGTGTCGTGACGTCTGAATTATCGATGTCGATCTCGGGGTAATTCTCAACCTTCCAATTCCCATGCTCAAAGTGCTGTAGTTGCAAAGCCTTTTCTGGTCCGTCGATAGCGGCCCAGGCAGATCCGTCTGGTGCTGAGGTAATCGACTTGAATAAGGGATAACCTTCGGGGCGTCCCGAAACATTACGGAAATAGATACGGGCTGATCCGGGTTTCCAGCGGCAGAGTTCAGAGTAACCACTGATCCATAGTTCACTGCCGCCCGCATTGGCCAATTGCAGAGCGTTGGGAAACGGAATGCCCTGATCGTTCGCAAAACAACGGAGCTGTTCGCTCTTGAGCTGGCAAACGGGGCCCATTTTGTCGCTCATATGCGTGCGGGCCAGCCATATCGTTCCGTCTTCGCCTTCAACGAGCGACTCGATGCGTCCGCTCAATTGCGGATAGTTGGTTAAGCGGCCATTTTTCCAATGGGAAATACTGAATCCGGTTCCGATCCATAGGCTGCCATCGCGAGCGCCCAATAGAGAAAAAACTCTCGGGTCGAGCAGCCGCTGGCCTGTCGGAGGCACCCAAGACACGAAGCGTACCCCGTCGAACCGAATCAACCCGGTACCTGTTCCAATCCAAAGATATCCATCAAGTGTCTGGGCAAGCACGCCAGGACTGCCGTTGAAGTCTCCGTCTTCGATCCGCCATAGACTATGTCTAAATTGGGAGGCTTGCAGTGCGGGATCGAGGGCCAAGATCGAATGCAAGCCCGACAAGAAAAAGGCGAAGAGGATCGCAAAGGACCGAAACGCTTTCATTTCTCCGCTTTCCTAGCGAGAGTCGCACATTGCCCACGAAAGTGGTTCACATGCAACTATGATCCATCTCCTATTGGTGCATCCGTCAACTTGAAATCTCTTGGCACCGCGAGACCGAAGAGGGAATCGCGCTCCGGATGCGGCGAGGAGCGCAATTTCCAAGAACAGTAAGCGTATCCGGTAGCCGCCCCGTCTGGAAACCCTCAAATCTTTAGCGGATGTCCTGTAGATATCTGCAGGTATGTCTCTACCTGCGCCCTTCCGACAGCTAAACGAAGAACAACGGGAACTGCATGACTGTGCTTCACCTACAAAAAATCAGTCTCAGATCGAAACTTCGTCGGAGGACGCGTCGCGAACCAGGACCGAGGTGGCAACCTGGTACAGCAGACGTTGAAACCGGTGAAGATTGTTGCAATCGATCAGGACCACATTTACCGGTACTCGTCTCAGAGCCCGGGCTGCGGCCAGTCCTCCGAAGCCACCTCCCACGATAACCGTCAAGGGTCTGTCCGCAGTGTTATCTCCGGCATTCGCAAACGAATAAGTGCGAATCTCGTAAGCCTTGTTTCGCTCAGGCCAGATCGACCGGATGGCACTTCGCTCCCGGCGATCAACACATTGTCCTTCGCAGCGCTTGCCTCGCGCGCAGCAACCGAGACTTGGTCGCTGAAATCGAAAGATTAGCTATCTCAGCCGTTTCCCTGATCGACCTGTCGTGCAGCTGTTGTATCTCCACGACGTTCCGCAAACTCGGACGCAAGCCGTCGATGGCCTGTCGCAGGAGCATGACGCTTTCCTGATTCAAATACTGCATTTCGATGTCGGCCGTGGAATCGATGATGTCCCAGCTTTGCACGCCTTCCTTGTAAGGAACGTTGTCGATCGAAGCCTCGGGGCGTATGCGTCTTCTGCGCAGAATGATAAGCGATGAATTGATCGCGATTCGCACCAGCCAACTGGAGAACTGGGCTCTTCCGTCATATTTGGCGATGTGCACATATGCGTTGAGAAAGGCATCCTGCAATGCGTCTTCAGCGTCCTGCTGATTCTTCGTGACTCTATACGTAATCCTCAAAACCTTAGGTGAATGCCGATTAAAAAGCTCTACAAATGCGTGATGTTCCCCGGACCGGGCTGCCTGCACAAGTGTTGCATCATCTGGAGACCTGATAGAAGCAGAAGAGCTAGCACCGGGCCCATCGTTGGAAGAAGCCATCTGATAAGAAGTCCTTTCTTGATTTCCCGTTCGGCTCTTCGACATCCAGAGGCTGAACGGTCCTTAGTTGACCTTGGAGCGGTCGTGAATTGCTCGCCAGGCTGGGCCAGGAATGTTTCGACGCGTTAGCGTGGAAGCTGTCCGATTGTCTCTATGAGTTCACCCTCTGCCAGCTCCAAACCTAGATGTGCCTCGAGAGAGGATGCCTTGGCCGACGCCGCCTTTGCATGAGCGGCGGCTCGGGCAGAAGCAAGAGCGGCCTCCTGTTCGAATTCGCGATCTGTGAGGCGGGCGGCCTCTGTTCTTGCGCTGAGCAGCTCCTCGGAGACGCCGACCAGATCCTGTTGTTGCACGACCTTGTTGTAGGCCTGTTCCACCTGAACAGCCACTTGCTCCTCGGCCTTGACGAGACTGAGCTCGGCTTCAGAGAGCAATGTTCGCGAGTCCTTGATCTCGGCGTTGCGTCTCCCTCCATCAAAGAGATCGTAAGTGAACGACAATCCGAAGCTGCCGAAGTTGTGTACGAGAAATGGGATTCCGCTCTGGTAGCTGTATCGCGCCAGCCCGGTGATGTTCGGGATGTACGCGTCCTTCGATGCGGATAAACCTGCTTTCGCTTTGACCACGGCCTGTTCGGCAGCTCGGATTTCGGGGCTGTGCTCGCGAGCTATCCGATCACATTCTTCGCGGGATGGAATAGTCAGGGATGACGCCGGGGAAGTCTCGGCATCCAATCGCAAGTCCGTCGTCAACGGCAGGCCTAAGAGATCGTCAAGCTGGACGGACAAGTCCTGGATTTGCAGCTTCTGCTTGAGAGCCGCCTGCCTGGCGTCGAGCAAGGATGCGCGGCTTTCAATCAAAACAACATCCAGCGCGCTTCCCCGTGCAACTGCATCCGTGTTCTCCTGCACTTTCACCTGGTTGGCGTCAACTTCGTCTGCCGCGGCCTGTTGTCTAAGCTGCGCGACGAGAATGCCGTAGTACAGTTGCCGTACTTTAAGCGCCACTTCATTCTGAGCCTGATCGACCTGAATCTTAGCTGTGTTGATATCTGCGGTTGCGGCGCGATTCGATTCATGAATCTTGAACATTTGCGTGAATGGTTGTGCGAGGCCAGTCCCGCTCGTATACGAAGTAAGTCCGCCCTGATCGAGGAAGAGGTTCGCGGCGGGAATCGCCCCTGTTTCCGGATGAACGCCAAAAGCTCCGGCAGGTATTTCCACTCCGGCAAGTTCGGTCAGATGCACAACCGCGGATTCGTTGCTGATTTGAGGGAAGTAAGCGGCATGCGCAATTTCCTTCTTATGTCCGGTTTCGACGACGGCGAGCCGCGCAAGTTTCAAGTCCCGATTCTGGTTGAGCGCGAGATCGATCGCCTGAGGAAGCGTGAGCGGCAGTTGGGTGCGGTTTTGAGCCCCAGCCGTATCCCGGACAGTCAACAATCCAATGACACAGAAGAACATCAGCAGGATTGTTTCGAATGGAGAGCGCCCTGTCGTCGTAAGCTGCATTTCGGTTCCTTTAAGAATGCTGAGTGTTTTCTTAGAAGCCTGTCTGACTTACGCCTTCACAACTTGCCGATACTGCTTCGGAACCGCTGCCATGCAGGCGACGATAACCAGGCAGCAGACAACAGACCACGCCACCACCATGAAGCTATCCGTGATTGCGAGAGTGAAGGCTTGCTGCTTGACCTGCAAACTAAGAATCTCTACGGCCCGGCCTGATGCTGCGGTCACCCCAGACGAACGGCTTAACACGCCTGCCCCCAAGCCGAGCAACCTGTGATCGGTGGCAGGCTGACCAAGCTGAACGCCCAGTCCCAGGATGTTCGAATGAAACTGCTCACGAGTGGAGATGAAATGCTGCATGAAAGCCACTCCCATCTCTCCTCCGAAGAGCCGGATGGTCTGAAAGTATCCACTGAAAGTCAGGACATCGATAGGACGGCCAAAAGCTCCTGTATTTACAACCTCAAGAATGATCGCGCCTACCATCGAGTTGAATGCAAAGGCCAGGCCGATTGCCATAACTTCCTGAGACAGCAGGAAATTCGCCCCTGACCACGCGGAAGAGAGTTGAGCATTCATAAGACACGCAATCGCGACAAGGCTGAAGCCGAAGGTCAGGATCAGGCGTGCATCCACGTATCTCAGGGAATACATCGCGAAAAGGCCGCAGATACATTGAGGCAATCCAACCCAAAGCATTACGGGGCCGGTTTGAAGTGGAAGATAACCTTTCACTGTTCCCAGGTAACTTGGGAGCGTAACCACTGTCGCCAACATGACAAAGCGAAAGAAGACCAGGACCACCCCGAGCAGCAGGGTATTTCGCCGTAGAAGAAATTGAAGGTTAACGAGGGGATTCGGCGTCCGCAGGTGACGAACGGCTGCCATCAGAAGCAGGAAGGAGCCGGAGGCTACCAATGCGACGATCGTTCCGGAATTCAGCCAGTCCAGCCTTTGGCCCTGATCGAGTGCGATGTAGAGCATTGAGAAGCCTAAGCTGGCGTACAAAAATCCACGCCAGTTTGGCCGGGGTTGACCCTCTTTCGGAACCGGCAACGGCTGCCACGGGATACCGAAGTAGAGGAGGATCATCATTACCGGGGTCAGCGCCGCGCCATTCCAGAAGATCCAGCGCCAGGACAGGTGATCCATATACCAAGCTTCGAGCGCGGTAGCGACATTCGTTGTGAAGACAATATCCATCGCATACATCGCGATCCCAAGGAGCACATAACGCATGGGGAGGTTGCGTAGAACGAAGGAAAGCGTGAGCGGATAAAAAGTTCCCGCGGTCAGTCCCGCAAGCACGAGCAGAGTGAGCGTTACCGGGAGGTTCGGAGAAAACGGCAGCAGAAAGCTTATCAGGGTAAATGCGGGTGCACAGGCCAGCAGAACGCGCCGCGGACCAAGCAGCCCTCCCAGATAAACGGAGAATGGGCCGACGAACATCGTCGCTGCGTTGAATGCAGTCCCCAGCCATGAAGCCTCGTCCACACCGAGATGCAAAGCACCTCGCAGGTCTGCCAGTCCGACACTAATCAGGCGTCCAGTGCAAGTCGCAACCATCGCGCCGAGGAGGACAGCCAGAATTCCGATAAGAGGCCGCGTGGTAATAACGGAAGATGCCGGATGCGGCGGTGTTGACGGAGTGGGGGCCGGGGTGCTCAAGACTGAGAACCCTCCTTTGCTCCGTGTTTACCGGATGCATGAATTGTCACGACCGCAGAGAATCCGGGGCGCAATCTATCTTGAAGAGGATGTCCAGGATCGAGGACGATCTTCACGGGGATTCTCTGTACTACCTTCGTGAAGTTGCCGGTTGCGTTATCCGGAGGAAGAAGGGCGAATTGAGATCCGCTGGCCGGGGCAATTTCAGCCACTTTCCCGTGCAAAACGACACCCGGAAACGTATCGATCCGAATGTCTGCGGTATCGCCTCGCAGAATATTGGTGAGTTGCGTCTCCTTGTAGTTTGCCTCGATCCAAACATCTCCTCTGACCAGATCGATCACTTGCACCCCGGGCGCCACCAATTGTCCTTCCAGCACGTGACGCTCGCCGACCGCACCGCCGGTAGGTGCGACGATTCGCGTATAACCAAGATTCACTTCGGCAACGATGATTGCGGCCTTTTTGGCTTGAATATCTGCCCGATACACGTTGTCTTTCGTGTCGAGCGCGGCCCGTTGCCGTTTCTCTGCCTCGAGCACGCTTCGGCTGCTTGCCAACGCTGCCTCAGCCTGTGCAAGATCGGCCTGCCGGCTTGCCAGGCTCCCTGAGAATCGATCCGCGTCCCCGACGGCTTGTTCCAATTGTTGGTGGGTGGTAGCCTTTGCCGCGAGAAGCGCTTCCTGGCGCTTGCGTTCAAGTCCTGTTCGGTCAACATCCGCCTGAACAGCTGATGCCGCCGCTTTGGCCGCGTTCACAGCGGCTGCTGCCTGATCTATACCCGCCGCCGCATTCTCGATTTTCGCGTCCTGGATGCGTTTCGCAGCCTGATTGTCCTCAAGCTGTGCCTCTGCCGCAGCAAGGGCTGCCTTGTCCTCTTCGAGCACAGCGCGATAGTCTTCGTCATCAAGCTGGACAAGTAACTGGCCAGGTTTGACCGCTTCAAAGTCATTGACGTTTACATTGCGCACCGTGCCGGATATCCGCGTGCTTAACGGGGTCATGTCCGCACGCACATACGCGTCGTCGGTCCGCTGCTCCGGCCGCCCGCCTTCCCACGAGGTCCAGCAACCCCTGATCGAGAAAAGAAGCACTGCAGCAACGCCTAACGTGATGATTGGAATAACGACTGTTCGTTTTGACATGCTTCACTGACTCCCGGCAATCATGGTTGGGTGCTGCATATCCCGTCTCTGGCAACGCGGCAAGGAAAACGGGAAGTGCTTATTCAAACAAAGGATTGTTCGACTCAGGCATTTGCGTCATAAATGTTTGCTACCGGAGCAGGACTGTCTGGGCACCGCAGGTCAATGAACGCGCAGAATGCTGCCCGCATTGAGAATTCCGGCGAGATCAATCGCTGAGGCCAAGGCGCGCGCGGATTTTTCTGGTGACTCGCTGTAGACTACGACGACTCTTTGAAACATGTTTTCCTCCGGCTTCCATGAGCAGGGCTATTCGTTCCGGCTCTCAGTCGAACAACGATCCTCAAAGCTCTTCGCCGCACGCAGAACGGCGCGCTGGATCTCTTCATCCGTAAACGGTTCAACAATGACGTCGTACCCGCCTATCTCCAACACCCCGGACCATAGCTGGAAGCTGGCTGTGTGGGCATACACCAGAATTTCCGGTTGTGGATTGAGCAGTGCGATCTCTCCCCAGAGCGACCACCAGCCGTTATCGGGAAGTGCAGCGGGCAGGAGAGCTACGTGATAGGTGACGCGGCTGAGAGTGAGGTGAGACAGTTCAGCTACCTTCCCGATGAAGTCGATCATCACGCCAAGCGGTGCCAATTGACGCCGGACCTTTTCCCTCATAGCCGCGGGCACCAAGGCAACGATTCGCACCTGACGCTGGCTCTCTGTCACGGTTCACTCCTTGCTCTTAGAAGTGAGCATGACAGACTTTTCGACACTCACAGCGTAAGCAACTGTCATCTGACAGTGATCTAGAGAGAAGCAACAACGGACGCGCTATGATGACCTCGAGGCATCCGCTCTTGAATTGAGCTCAGAGTCAGCCAGGGTCAAATTGCAAAAAGAACCGAGGATCGTAATCTAAGCTTTCGGAGAAGACGCAACGTTGAGCGATATGCAGACATCTGATGATCCATCCGAGCAGGAAATTCGAGCGGAACTCGATCGCCTGTTGCAAAGTGCAACCTTTTTGCAATCAGATCGACTGGGGCGCTTTCTCCGCTTTGCAATTGAGAACGCTCTTTCCGGTCATGCCGATGTGCTCAAGGAATATGTAATAGGCACGGAGGTTTATGATCGCAAGCCTCCCTATCATCCAAGCCAGGATTCCATCGTGCGCACGGAGGCTCGGCGTCTTCGGGCCAAACTCAAGGAATACTACGAGTCTGAGGGCAGGAAGAATCCTGTCTTCATTTACTTCAGGCCTGGCACGTACGTCCCGCTTTTTCGCCGGAACGAGCTCTTTGTCGAGCCTTCTGCGAATGGATCCGCGTCGGGGGTCGATCTGCTCACCAAGGGTGTTGGCGTTGCCGTTGCGGTGCTTCCTTTTGTCGATCTTTCGAACCAGCCTCTGTCCTCGTTGTGCGCGCAGGGCGTTACGGACGAGCTGATTCATAATCTCACTCGTACGGACGGCATCAGGGTGATCGCGAGAGGTTCCCAGCCGCAACTGGGCGAGGCTCCTTATGACATTCCTTCCCTGTCGCAAAAATTTGGGATTAATACTTTTGTCGAAGGGACGGTAAGAGAGGACTATAACCATCTTCGCGTTACTGCCAGGGTGCTGGGATCAGATGGTTTCCAGTTAAGCTCACATCGCTTCGAGACCGTGGCCAGTGCCGAGGTTCTGAGTCGGGTTCAGGAGCAGATCGCGACAGCTTTTGTCAGTCGGGCGCGTCCTGAGCAGTCGCATATACGACGGCGCAAGGCGGCCCCTGGAGCGCTCTCTTTTGCTGTTTACCCTCTCATTTTGCATGCGGAAACGCTTCTTGATGAAGGGTCAGCCTCCGACATCCCCGCCGCTTTGTCGAAGTTTGAAGAAGCAAGAGAGCTGGCTCCTTCTTTTGCACGCTCGCACTGCGGGATCTCCCATTGCCACACAGAAATGGCTCTGCGTGGGGCTACTCCATCTTCGACTCTCGTATCGATGGCGAAAGAAGCCGCGCTCCAGGCAATTGAACTGGACCCCGAGATGATTGAGTCTTACTCTTGCCTGGGAAGCGCACAGGCTCTTGAGTGGGACTGGACCGGTGCGGAGAAGAGCTTCGTTCACGGTCTCGGGCTCGGAGCGCACGTGTCGGTGTCGCGGAGATATGGTCTGTTTCTCGCGGCGTTGGGCCGGTACGATGAAGCGGCACACCACCTCGAGACAGCGCAGCGTATCGATCCCTTCTCCAATCGACAGAAGGTAGCTGCAGCCAAGTTTTTCCATACCACCCGGCGATTCGAGGAAGGATTGCGCCAGTTGTCGGAGCCGTTGATTTACGGCCCTCTTCCTATGGAAGCGCAGTTTCTACTGGTGTTGATGGCTGCCCATCTTGGAAAAAAAGATCAGGCGAAACAGTTGATCGAAAAACTCCGAGTCGCCTCCGGTGGTCAGCTACAGCTGATGGCAGGCATCGCAGAAGCATTGGCGCTGAGCGGGGAAGTGGAACAGGCGCGCCAGATCGTACAGCGTTTCAGGCTTCTGT
>Ga0210388_10000401_pt1 | contig 36228 bp, 26 predicted proteins | sample IncBWC19OmetaG_FD_155485 | JGI IMG/M metagenome (GOLD analysis project Ga0210388, IMG submission 155485) | Forest soil microbial communities from Barre Woods Harvard Forest LTER site, Petersham, Massachusetts, United States - Inc-BW-C-19-O ...
GCGAGATGTACGAAAACAACCCGCCCTGATCCGTAAAACTGCCCCGCATGCGAGCCCCCGACGATTCATGATATACATTGAATCATCAACCGTAGGCCCTGACGAGGGCTTTTTCAGCAGACTGCTAGAGCCCCGTTTCGATTCCATCGAAACGGAAAAGGCTCTAAGGCGCCTAACCGCCGTGTCGCACCATGACCGCGGGCTTCCTGCCAGCGACGGCGAAGGTGGCCGGCGCCGCGCTTGCGACCGTTGCTTCGGTCCGATAGCGCGGCAGATAATCCTCCAGCGAGTAGCAAACGCAGAGCGCGAGGCTGGCCCAGACCGCCGCGGTGAAATAAAGCGACATCCAGGCAATCTCGTCCTTCCACTCGGCGAGGTCGTGCGTCACGACCCAGCGCGTGCTGACGTCCCAGAGACCCTCGAGCGGCCGCAACAGCTTGCTGCCGTCGCCAACCTCGCTCCGCCAGCGGCTCAGATACATCGGGACGTCGACGGTCATGAGAAACACCAGGTAGCCGGCAATCCCGATGATGGCGATGACCAGTACCGTGCGAACCGGCCCCTCGAACTCCGGCAGCAACCGGCAAAGCCCGATGCCCGTGACGAAGAAGGCAACCGCCCATATCGAATTCTCGATGGCGTTGCCGAGATAATGTTTGGTCAGCACCGCATACCACGAAAAACATTCCGCGATCAGGATCAGCGGCACGATCACCCATGCTGCGTTCAAGGTGGTGTCCGCTCCCGTCATCGTTCCCAACTGGTGGAGGATGATCGCCCACTGCGCCGCGAAGCAGATCTCGGCGATGGTCGCTACCGACCGGCCGACCACGACGCTCGACAGCCAATGGTCGAACAGGCAGATCCGCTGCACATCGGCGCGCGGCAGGAACGAGCGAAAGGCGCAGCCGAACACATAGGCGGCACAGAGCAGCAGCATCAGCCCGATGCCGGACGTGCCGCCGGCATGGCCGGCCGACGGTTCGCGCAGCTCGCGGTACAGCAGGAACCAGACCGCGATATTGATCGCGCTGACGGCGGTCAGGAGACTCCACCACCAGGCCAGAGGGTTCGACCAGGCCAGGGAAGTTGATGCGGGTCGCGCCCGCCATTCCAAACTCATCATCCGCTCCGCATGTAACCGGGCTGATACATGACTGTATTGGAACTGATATGTCACTGTAATAATTCTGTCACATTCGATGGCGAATCGCGCCGGGAATAAGTGCCCGGCGATACCGGCGCCACGGGCTCGTCATGGCCGGGCATAGCCGTCCGAAGGACGGCGTCGTTCCGCTCGCCTATGTCCCGGCCATCCACGTCTGCGCTGTCGCCACGCCCGTAAAGACGTGGATGCCCGGGACAGCCCGGGCATGACGATGACCGGACGAGGGTATCCGGATCGGGTATGAAGTATTTCAGAAAATAATTTCGAAATTACGTAAATCGCTCTTGCGCCCGACCCAAATCAGTCGTAAATATCAGCCATCCCGCCCCACCAAAGGGGCGTTGCGCAACGTCAACAACGCGGGGCGGGATGCGGTGGACGCGAGGGGATGCTTCAGACGAGGGCATTTTCTGGCGGACGGAAAAGACGTGTGGTCCTGGCACCTCGACGCTGGTGTCAAGTTCGTGAGAGGAAACTTTCACGGGTGACGGTGGCCAAAGAGCCCGAGCACCGGGGAGGGCGCGTTATAATCCGTAAACCATTGCGTGGGGAATGCCGGGTGATTCCGGTGTGACCTGACTAACGCGTGTGAACTAACTTACTACCCAGGCACACGCGGCTATCGGGCGCATCGAGCGCCCGGCATTCCCTGCGCCCTTTGCTCAGAGGGCGGGAATAAAAGAATACCTCGCGCAAAAAAATCATGCGGCGAGATCGCGGAGGCATGTCCGCAAAACACACAAAACACACTCGTCATGCCCGGGCTTGACCCGGGCATCCATCTATCTTCGCAAGAATTGCTTTGAGGAGGATGGATTGCCGGGTCAAGCCCGGCAATGACGATATAGTCGTGATGGTCGCCTTCGTCGGCATGACCGCAAGAATCAATTGCGATGAAACACCTGCTTCAACTCCAGCTTCGCGCGCTCCAACCGCTCGCGTTGCGTCCTCGGCAGGGTCTTGCCGGCGCGCGCGAACGCGCTTTCTTCCGAGGTTCCGCCATCGTCAACTCCATGCCATTGCTAGCGAAACCCTCACCGGCGCGATCGGTTCCCCTGCCGCCGAGCGGAACTCCCGCCGTCCGGGGACGTTGACCAGGGTGGCCTCGGAATGCCGCATGCCCCGGGCGCTTTCTCATTGGTTCGACGTGATGGATCTGCAACTGACACAGCGCAGTGCGACGGCTGCCGCGGTGCCGCCGCGGCACGATGCTCGCGTCATCGAAACCAGCATTCCCGCCCGTCTCGACGCTCTCGCCTGGAGCGGCTTTCATACCCGCGTCGTGCTGGCGCTCGGCATCACATGGATTCTGGACGGCCTCGAAGTGACGCTCGCCGGTGCGCTGTCGGGCGCGCTGAAGCAAAGCCCGGTGCTGCATTTCTCCAATTTCGACGTCGGGTTCTCCAACAGCCTCTATCTCGCCGGCGCCGTGTTGGGCGCGCTCGGTTTCGGCTGGCTCACCGACCGGATCGGGCGCAAGAAATTGCTCTTCATCACGCTCGCGCTCTATCTCACGGCGACGGCGGCGACCGCGCTGTCGTGGGACATGGCAAGCTACGTGCTGTTCCGCTTTCTCACCGGCGCAGGCATCGGCGGCGAATACACCGCCATCAATTCGACGATCCAGGAGCTGGTGCCGGCGCGCTATCGCGGCTGGACCGATCTGGTGATCAACGGCAGTTTCTGGATCGGCGCCGCGCTCGGCGCAACCAGCGCGATCGTGCTGCTCGATCCGAACCTGCTTCCGCCCGATCTCGGCTGGCGGCTGGCCTATTTCACCGGCGCCGCTCTCGGCCTGATCGTGTTCGTGATGCGGATGTGGATCCCGGAAAGCCCGCGCTGGCTGATGATCCACGGCCGCCCCGAACAGGCCCATGCGATTGTCGAGGATATCGAACGGTCGGTCACCGGCCACGTGCAGGACCCCCGTCAGCACGCCTGGCCGAAAATCAAACTGCGGATGCGCGATCACACGCCGCTGCGCGAAGTGGCGCGCACGCTATTCTTCACCTATCGCCGGCGTTCGCTGGTCGGCCTGGCGCTGATGATCGCGCAGGCGTTCTTCTACAACGCGATCTTCTTCACCTTCGCGCTGGTGCTGACCGATTTCTATCATATCCCCGCCGACCGAATCGGCTGGTACATCCTGCCGTTCGCGGCCGGCAATTTTCTCGGGCCCTTATTGCTCGGCCACTTCTTCGATACGCTGGGCCGCCGCGCCATGATCGCGCTGACCTATGGCCTATCCGGCGTGCTGCTGGCGTTCTCTGGCTATCTGTTCGCAATCGGCGCCCTGAGCGCACAGGGCCAGACCATCGCCTGGATGGTGATCTTCTTCTTCGCATCGCCGGCCGCGAGCGCCGCCTATCTCACCGTCAGCGAAACCTTTCCGCTGGAGGTGCGCGCGCTGGCGATCGCATTGTTCTATGCGATCGGAACCGGAATCGGCGGCGTCGCCGGCCCCGCTCTGCTGGGCGCGCTGATCGACACCGGATCGCGCGACAGCGTTTTCGCGGGCTACTTGCTGGGATCGGCGCTGATGATCGCGGCGGCCGTGATCGCGTGGCGTTATGCGGTTGCGGCCGAGCGCCGGCCGCTGGAATCGGTGGCGCGCCCGCTAGCTTTTGTGGAGTAGAATGACATGAATCATGAAGTGGCCGAGGTGGCATTGCAACAGGACATTCCATCGCCGGACGAGCCATCGTCGAAACTTGTCGCGGGCGAAATTGCGCGGCGGCTGGATCAATACGCGATCCTGCTCGATATCGACGGCACGCTGCTCGATCTGGCGCCGACGCCGCGCGAAGTGTGGGTGCCGCCCGGGCTTTCAGACACCCTCAACCGCTTACTGGCGAAAACCTCCGGCGCGCTCGCGCTCGTCAGCGGCCGCTCGCTCAACGATATCGACCTGATTTTCGCGCCCGAGCAATTTCCGGCGGTCGGCGGCCACGGCGCGGAAATGCGGCTTTCGATCGATAGCGAGGCGGTTGCCACCCATGCGCCGCCGATGGACAAGGAATTGAAACGGCGGCTGGCGGCGATCGCCAAGCTCAGCCCGGGGATTCTGCTGGAAGACAAGGGCTATTCGCTGGCGCTGCACTATCGCCTCGCGCCGCATGCGGAGAAGGCGATCTACGCGGCGGTCTCGCTGATCAGGGCCGATCTGCCGAACGCGCCGATCGAGGTGTTGCCGGGAAAATGCGTCTGCGAGATCAAGCATTCCGGCTTCAACAAGGCTTCCGGCGTCATCGAATTGATGAACCACGAACCATTCAAGGGCCGTCGTCCGGTTTTCATCGGTGACGACGTCACTGACGAGAGCGTGTTCGCCATCATGCCAGATTTCGGCGGCCTGTCGTTTTCCGTCGGCCGTCGTGCGCAAGGCGTCGCCGATCATTTCGACGAACCGCGCGACGTGCGGGAATGGCTGGCGCGCCTCGTCGATGACGGCGCCCCGACACGAGCATGATTGGACCGGATGACACGCTCACGAAAACGTCATGTCCCTATCGATAGCGATCACAAGCCGTCGTTTTCGACATGTTTTGCGCTGTGGAGCGGCGGGGTTCCGCCGCGGCTCGGCCCGAATTCGGTTTCATTTCGTTGAAACCTTGGCCGGGAACCATATTGATGAACGACAGTTAAATGTGCGGGCGTATCGTCAGGAGCGGGACCTGTGAACCTCGTCGTCGTTTCGAACCGGGTGGCGCACGGCAAGGCTAACGAACCCATGACGGGGGGGCTGGCGGCCGCTCTTTTGCCCGTGGTTGAGGAATCCGGTGCGATTTGGGTGGGTTCCTCCGGCCGTGTTCGCGACGGCGTGCAGAAGGAGCCATTCGCCGAGATCGAGGCGCTCGGCGCCGGCGCCTTGGCGATGCTCGATCTGCCGGCCGCGCATTACGGCGGCTATTACGAAGGTTTTGCCAACTCGGCGCTGTGGCCGGCGCTGCATTCCCGAACCGACCTGATCCGCGCCAGCCAGGACGATTATCGCAGCTATCGCGAAGTCAACGCCTTCATGGCGCGGGCGCTGTTGCGGTTCCGGAAGCCGGACACCGCGTTCTGGATTCAGGACTATCATTTCCTGGCGCTGGCTGCGGAATTGCGCGCGCTCGGCGTCACCCAGCCGGTCGGCTTCTTCCTGCATACGCCCTGGCCCGCGCGCGGCGTCATCGAAGGCGTGCCGCATCATCGCGAACTGATCGAGGCGATGCTGGCCTGCGACCTGATCGGGTTCCAGACCGGGGACGATCGCGAGAATTTTCTCGACTATATTTCCTCGGAGCTCGGCCTCAAGATTGCGAGCGGCGTCGTCAGCTCGCGTTTCGGCAAAACCAGCGTCGCGGTGTTTCCGATCGGCATCGACCCCGAAAAATTCGCGCAGCAGGCCGCCAAGGCGGTGTCTCATCCGGACGTGTCGCGGCTGCGGCGCAGCCTCAACGGCGAGAAGCTCGCGATCGGCGTCGATCGGCTGGACTATTCCAAGGGGCTGATCAATCGCATCAACGCCTTCGACCGGATGTGGACCAACCAGCCGCAGCTTCAGCGCACCGTATCGTTGTTGCAGATCGCAACCCCGTCGCGGGGCGCGATCGAGGCCTACAGCAATCTGCAGAGCGAACTGGCGAGGCTGATCAGCGACGTCAACGGCCGTCACGGCGAAGTCGACTGGACCCCGATCCGCTATCTCAACAAGGGTTTTAGCCAGACCGTGCTGGCCGGGCTCTATCGCACCGCGCAGGTCGGTGTGGTGACGCCGCTGCATGACGGCATGAACCTCGTCGCCAAGGAATATGTCGCGGCCCAAAACCCGGCCGATCCCGGCGTGCTGGTGCTGTCGAAATTCGCCGGCGCCGCGAACGAACTGGATACCGCGCTGTTGGTCAATCCGCACGACATCGACGGCATGGCGGGGACTATCGCGACTGCGCTGACGATGCCCTTGACCGAACGGCGCATGCGCTGGGAAGCGATGATGGAGAAGCTGCGCACCGGCACGATCCAGCACTGGTTTGCCGATTTCGTCGACGCCCTGCAGGAGACCCAGGCCGACAAGGCCGTGGTCGAGCCGCAACCGGTTGAACCGCCGACGCTATGGCCGCTGCGCTCGGTCAATTCCGGCGCGCGGATTCACTAATTACAATACGATACGCCATCGAGGATCGCGCAGCGCGTCTTGTTCGGCGCGTTCGGATCGTCCAGCGGCACGGAGCCCTTGCCCTCGCCGACGAACACGCCCGCGCCCACACGCACCGAGGATCTATTGCCGATGATGACGCTTGGATGCGGCGTCAGGCTCGATCGCGTGCCGTCGGGCCAGATGATGGCGTTGCCCGACAGCACGCCGTGTCGGCCGTCATCGCAGGTGACGTCGGCGCCGACATGGCTGCAGGCCTGCGCCAGCGCCGGCGTGGGGCTGCCCGATAGCGCGAACATCAGAATTGAGAACACAAACGCCCGATCGATCGTCATGCCGCCCCTCACTCGGCTAAATCGCCGCGATCCTGAATCGTCGCCTGCCAGCGGTTTCCGGTTCAAGCCACCAATCGAGCGCGGCGTCGTAGGCTGGCGAATTAAATTACCAAGTCTATTCAGCCTGTTATGGAAATTTCCGGCATTCCGGGCAGGCTCCCTTGCAAAAATCCTCCCGGCCCTTCAAGAGAGGTGCACCCGGAGAGATGGCCGAGTGGCTTAAGGCGCACGCTTGGAAAGCGTGTGTGCGGGAAACTGTACCGTGGGTTCGAATCCCACTCTCTCCGCCAGCTTGGCCAAGGTCGTGTGTTCTCCGGGCGAAGTCGCGGGCGATTAAGCCCAGTAACAGCAGCGATTTCTCATTTGAACTCCCGACTCCCGATCGGCGGAGCCGGCCTATTGTTCTCCGAAAGGCCCGTTTCTCTCCGAAGCTCTGGACTCCATCCATTCGGTACGGTTCTCGAAATTCTAACTTTTTGAGTTACTTATGAACTTAAGCGGCATGAGGTTTTTGCCGTTACTATCGGGCGGGCGAGAGCCTCTGATTTCCAACTCGTTGTATCGGGGATAGAATCCCCCTGCGCCCGCCAGTCGCGCCAAGCCGCTGTTCCAGCCAACCACTCAGCCGATTGGGGAATTGCCCTTAGCAGGTAGAAAAAGCCTGCAAGTTGGGGATTGAGGCCCTTTTGTTACCGGAATAGATCCGATGCATCTCGTCAGTTTACGGCCGGCACTGTTGAACCCCGTGATCCACATGAAAAACCCATGAGCCAAGATCCCGGCAGTTTTTACGAAGACGAATACTGGGAGATGCTCGGTCGCCAAGAAGACATCGCTGCAGAGCTGAAGCGGCTTTCCGAGGGACCTATTCGGGAATATCTAGGCTCCAACGGAGACGCCATCGACGGTCGGCTTGACGACATCCTCGCGGCCGCTCGCTATGCGAGCCAAGGTGGCTTTCCCCGATTTGCCGTTACCGGAGCCGTGACTGCCATCGAGCTTGTCATAAGCTACATGCTTGTTCGGCCGCTTATCCGAGGTGCTTTTCTCTCCAACAGCTGGGCAGAGATTCTGACTAAACATATTTTCAGTAGACGCGTTCCGAGGGAGCGCGACCTACTCCCGAGCCTGCCTGCAATGTACGACATTAAAATCGATGACTTGAAACTCGAAGATGGCTCGTCTCTTTGGCAGACGCTGATCTTTCAGATTATTCCCAAGCGCAATGCGATTGTACATGCCGGAGAGAACGCTAGTCCGGGAGACGCGAAAATTGCGCTCGAATGTGCGACCACTCTAAGAAAGCATCTCGTTGCGAAAGTGGCGGCAAAGCTGGGCTTCAATCTGGAACAGACGCCACTTTGGCATCAGCACGTAGATGGCGATGGATATCGGTATCGTCCGACGTCGCCATTTTCCTAGTTTATTCAACAAGATTGGCGACTAGGCTGGCAGGCAATTGGCTCGATGCACCGGGGCGAAGAATTGCTCGAGGCCCGCGAACGCCAAATGGCAGTGGCGACGAAAGTGGGACCCATTGGTCGGTGTCAATTGGATTCTAGATGCAAGCACTCTTAAGCTTCTAGTGTAGGGCATCTGGAAAATCATTTTTCATATTGGCTAGCAAATAAGGAAAGCTGAATGAACGAGCCAACTATAACATGCCCCAATTGCCGGACGGAAATTCGGCTCAACGAATCTTTGGCGGCGCCTCTGGTCGAAGCGACGCGAAGACACTACGAGCAGCGCTTAAATCAGAAAGACGCCGAGATCGCGCAGCGCGAGGCCGCCGTGAGGCAGGCCCGCGAAACCATCGAAGAACAAGTGGCCTCGCGGATTAAGGTACAGCGCGAAGAAATTGCTGCCGACGAGGCGCGGAAAGCCAAGCTCTTCACTGCGGCTGACCTGGAACAAAAAACGCGTCAACTCTCAGAACTACAAGATGTTTTGAAAGAGCGAGATGTCAAGTTAGCGCAGGCGCAACAGGCTCAGGCCGAGCTGTTACGGAAGCAACGGGAACTCGATGATGCAAGGCGCGAAATGGACCTCACCGTAGAGAAGAGAGTCCAAGAATCTCTTTCCGACGTTCGATCTAAGGCAAAGCAAGAGGCAGAAGAAGGGTTGAGACTCCGAGTTCTCGAGAAGGAAGAACAGATCGCATCCATGCAGCGACAGATAGAAGATTTACGCAAAAAGGCCGAACAAGGCTCGCAGCAGCTGCAAGGAGAAGTCCAAGAAATTGAGTTAGAGAGTTTGCTGCGAGCGAAATTTCCACATGACTTGATTGAGCCCGTCCCAAAAGGGGAGTTCGGAGGAGACGTTCTGCAACGTATACGCGGACCAAATGGGCAAGATTGCGGGAGCATACTGTGGGAATCAAAGCGTACCAAGAATTGGAGTGACGGATGGCTAACCAAGCTACGGGAAGATCAAAGGGCCGCTAAGGCCGAACTATGCCTCCTAGTTACCCACGCCTTGCCCAAAGGTATTGAAGCTTTTGATTTGGTTGATGGCGTGTGGGTCTCGGACGTGAAATGCGCCATCCGGGTAGCGCTTTCCCTTCGCCAGTCTCTTATCACTTTAAGTGCCGCTCGACATGCCACGGAAGGCCAGCAGACGAAGATGGAGCTTGTTTACCAGTATCTGACTGGTCCACGCTTCCGTCACAGAGTTGAAGCCATCGTCGAGAAGTTCTCGGACATGCAGGGCGACTTGGATCGAGAACGGAAGACAATGACGCGGTTGTGGGCGAAGCGCGAAGCACAAATCAGGGGTGTTATTGAGTCGACGTTGGGGATGTACGGAGATTTGCAAGGAATCGCGGGCAAATCCCTGCAGGAGATCGACGGCCTCGACCCGAAATTGCTTGATGGTACATTTGATCCTCCGCAAGGAGTATTGCCAATCATCTCGGATGAGAAGATATAGGATAAAACCTATGATTGATGAACGGGGGGAGAGGTTGTGGGTATCACGTTCGATCCATTGCGTGAAGCAGAGGAGTTGAGAGAGCAATTAGCGTCCGATCGCCGGAGGTTGATAGTTTTTTTCGGAGCGGGCACGTCGCAGGCTGTCGGCTTGGACGGTGTGATACAGTTGACCTCAAACGTTAGGAATCTGTTAGATACCACACTCCAACCTGAGTATGACCGGATCCTATTGGAAGTCGGCGCCGGTGCACATATTGAGCATGTACTGAACCGCGTTCGGCTCTGCCGCGAGATGATAGGTGACAGCAAAACCGCGGTCGCAGGCGGATTTACCGGTACTGCTGCAACTGAGCTGGACCGAGCGATCTGCAAGGGAATCTATCAGCGAATATGTGTTGATCCGACCAAGGGTTTCCAACTTCACGCAGAATTTGCGGCTTGGTTGAGCTCTATCCAGCGAGCGAAGCCGGTGGAAATCTTTTCAACGAATTATGATTTGCTGATCGAACGCGGGCTTGAGATTGCGCTGGTGCCGTATTTTGATGGCTTTCTTGGCGCGGTTAATCCTTACTTTTCCGATGCTGCAGCAGATTTCAGGGACGATGCTGATAGTCTTAACCAGCTGCCCCGAACATGGGCACGACTGTGGAAGTTGCACGGATCGATCGGTTGGCGCGTGGCCGAAGAGACCATCACTGGAACGAAGAAGGTCATTCGGCAACCTTTGATTCCGCCAAAGGCAGATGAAGATCTTATGATTTTTCCCTCGCGAGATAAGTATTCCGATTCCCGGAGACTACCTTTTGTTGCTTTGCATGACCGTTTACGCCGCCTGACCACTTCTGGCGAGTGCTTAATCCTCGTCGTGGGCTATTCGTTTGGCGATCAACACATCAACGACATTCTGTTTGCCGGGCTACGCAGCAACAATCGATGCTCCATGAGCGTCCTTTCGTTTGATTCGTTGAGTAAACCCGAGATGGAAGAGAATCTTATCAAACCTACGCAAGGCATTCGAAATCTCACGGTGTACGGACCTGATGCAGCCTTGGTAGGCGGCACAAAGGGAGCATGGTCGGAACCAGCGAAGCCGCCTTCGGGGACTACAAACTGGCCCTTCTGGGATGACATAAAGAAGGAATTTGTGCTGGGTAACTTCCAAAACCTACCTCGATTCTTGCGCGAATTTATAGGTGCGCGACCGCTTGTAACGAAGCCAGCGGTGGTGTGACGCATATGAGGGACGAGGCTACATATCTCGGGTCGGTCAGGCGCGTTGTCGGAGCAACAGTCTACGCGACGCTTTCCTCGGACCTTCCTTCAACGAGTCCGATTGTTAACGGCCGCGTCTATCGGGTTGGGCAGATAGGTAGTTTTGTAAGAATTCCCCTTGGCTTCCTTAATGCGTACGGAATCGTTTCAATGGTTGGTGCAATGGCCGTGCCCGGCGAGGATCCGCTGATCTCTGCACGCGCAGCTGAATGCACATTGGAGATCAAGCTCGTGGGCGAAGCCTATCGCGGTTCGGCGTTTCAACGCGGGTTAAGCATCTATCCCACGGTGGAAGACGAAGTACACGTTGTTACCGAAGACGACCTCAGCAAGATTTACGCGCCAAGTGGGTCTTCACCCGTTACGATTGGCAGTCATTCGGCATCGGAGAGTTTGGAAGCCACGCTAGATTTGGACAAACTCGTGACAAGGCATGCGGCCATCGTCGGATCAACCGGAGCGGGAAAGTCGAACACAGTTGCAGCAATCCTAAAAGCCCTCACAACTGGTTCATTTCCTAAGGCGCGGGTCATCGTAATAGATCCGCACGGAGAATATGGCGCTGCATTCCAGGGAATCAGCCGCGTATTTAGTATTGGCGCCAAGGATCATCCGTTCGTTCTACCTTACTGGTGCCTCTCGTTTGATGAGCTTGGCTGGTTCTTGGTGGATCGTCGGGCCGCGTCAGAGACCATCCAGGACGGCAATCTGCGAGACAAGATTGCCGAGATGCGTCGCTCTGGCTGCGCCGCTGTGAAAGTCGGAGCAGCACAAAAGGCGCTGGTTCAAGAGGAGGTGACGGCAGATGCACCGCTTCCGTTTAGCATTCGTGACCTCTGGTATCACTTTGATCGTCTCGAGCGGGTGACCTATAATGAGATCGCTCGGGTCACAGAGGCGATCGTCGCCGAAGGAAATGCGAAGAAACTCACGTCTGCCCAGTTCATTCCTGCAGCCATGGGAAATTCCGCACCGTTCAAGCCGCAGCCGCTTCCTATAATGGCGACATACACCAATAAGATCGCACAGCGCTTGCGCGACCGCCGGTACGATTTCTTGCTTAACCCGGGTGACTTCGATGGGACAACGAAGGACCTTGCCGATCTAGTAGAGTCCTGGTTGAATCATGACCAACCGATTACCGTTCTAGATCTTGCGGGCGTGCCGTCGGACATAATGGACCTTGTGGTTGGACTACTTTCGAGGCTGCTTTTCGAAGTGATGTTTTGGGGCAAGGATTTGCCGGATATCGGCAAGCAACGTCCACTTCTGCTCGTATTTGAGGAAGCCCATCGATACCTGCCAAGCGGAGACGGCAGTTTCATTCAAGGCTACGCCCGCCGATCTGTTCAGCGGATCCTCAAGGAAGGTCGAAAGTACGGGCTAGGTGCTGTGCTCGTAAGCCAGAGGCCATCCGAGTTGGATGAGACCCTTCTCTCGCAATGCGGTACATTCATAGCTTTGCGGCTCAGCAACAGTCAGGATCAGGGGCGCGTGAAGAGTGCTGTGCCAGACGAACTTGCCGGATTGGTAGATCTCTTGCCTGCCTTGCGTACCGGCGAAGCGATCATTTCGGGTGAAGCGACACAGATACCGAGCCGAGTTAGGATCAAGCTCATTGAGCCGAGGCCGAAGAGTGGCGATCCCGAAGTGTCAAAGCTATGGAAAGACGGGACCAAGCCGAAGCCGGATTATACAGTCGCTATTACGAATTGGCGTCGACAACAAAACTGATCTGGGAGAACGACGATGGATTACCAACCTGTTTCGTCTTCCACTGTCGCAGCCGTGGGCTACGACGATACCACAAGTACTTTGGGCGTGACGTTCATAAGAGCTGGAGTGTATCACTACCACGGCGTTCCTCGCGCAATATTTGACGGTCTGCTCACAGCATCGTCGGTAGGAAGCTATTTTGATGCCCACGTCAAGAAGGCCGGTTACCCCTATTCGAAAGTTGGCTAAAACGGACGCCACCCGTTAGTCGACGCCGCGGGTTGACGAGCAGATGACCCGAGCCTTATCGGCCGCGTTTTTGAGCGTTTTCTTTGGCTAGTCTCTCTAGGCCGCGTCTAGCGAAACGCATCCACTGATAACCAAATCGTACAAAGCTTGTCAGCGGAAGTGGTTAGCGAGGGTCCATGACATTCGATCGAAGAAAATCGGCGCTTCAGGTCAAGCGGACTCCCCAGGACCGACGAGGAACTGCAGGCGTCTTATGGGTCGCATTGTTTTGTATGAATAGGCGGGTAGAATGTCCATCCACAACCGCTGGTAAATTAGCAGCAGTCTTTAGCGGAGAGCCACGTCGAAGGAGGGCTGCACCTCTACGGCAAGGCTGTCCATGTGCAAAACCTGACGGCAGATTAAAAGAAGCAGTTCTCGGGATGGCAAAAGTTTGCGGGGAATGATCAATGTCCGATCAAAGCTTTAGTGACTGGCCGTACGCGAATGCATATCGACTTGATAGTGGGGCCATCGAGGAGATCAATGCGGAAGCCAAGGCAGTTCTTGCACGGTCGCTTGTTTCCGGACGCATTATAGCATTCATAGGCAGTGGGGTTTCTGACTGCTACGGAAGAATGTCGTGGATTGAGATGGTAGATCGAATGCGGGCGCGAGCGCTGGAACTATCTCCGCATACCAAACGAGGTCAACAGCTTAAGGATGTCCTAAACAAACGAAAGATTGATCGTACTTCGAAACCTGAGGCGGACCTACTGCCGATCATTGCGGAAATGGCGATAAGGCTGTTTGACGAATGCCATCAATCGGGACCACCGAAAGATCAAAAAGATAGCCCGGCCCGACGTCTCGTCAAACGCGATATCGTGGACGATTTGGGCCACGCACGCAGTCTGCTTTTCGACGCGCTTGTCTCTTCAGCCTACCTTGACCCGCAATTCAAAAAGGAAGCTCGGACGGGCATTCATGGCTTCGAGTTCGTTCCCAAGAAAGATGAAAGGTTACACGAGGAAATCGAACGGATTTTACGAACGAAGATCGACGAATTGGATAAGGATAGACTTCGCTCCATATTTTCCTACCAGACGCTCGAACTTCTCCTGGAGAAATTAATTCATTCCCCAAACGGGCTGATCCAAGCATTTATAACACCTACCAAACTCTTGTTGACCCGCAATCCTGTCACCCTCGGAGCGGATGACTCCAGCCAAACACTTCCTATTCGCTATCGATATCTCGTTACACTTGGCTTTGCTGTGACTGGTGCAAAATTTTCTGACCTAGATACTAAGTACTGCCGGAAGGTGCGGCCACCCCGTCGGCAGGACCTTGTCGAACGGGACAGAGATCCCCTCCTCTTGATGTATGAGAACCTTGGACTGCGGCGGTTCGTAACCACAAATTACGATAGAGAAATTGAACGGTTATTTTCGGACAAGGGGCTGTCGTTGAGCGACGACGGACGCAAGCATGCCGGAGATGAGGATTGGGCGTCGAGAATAGTTGGGCATGACGATGCTCGTGTGATTGTTTACGAGCAGAAAAAGGCCGGGTCACTAATTGCGTTTTCCTCGCAGGACAAAACAAGCGGGTCGGGTGTTGTATATCTTCACGGTCGGGCGACTGACGGGGACGACATCGTTATCGGTGAGAAAGATTATAGAGAACTGTATTTGAAGCAAACGCCGTTTAAGGCGCTTTCCCAGTCAGCATTGGGCCTCACATTTGGGGCGAACCCGATCGTCTTCTTTGGTTTGGGCCTAAATGAAGATGATCTGCTTCGGCCCCTCCGAGACTTTATGAGTGGTACGGAATCATTCATGCAGAGACCGATCATCGCGGTTATGCCTCGCTCAGATACAGTCGCATCGGCCGAAACGCAGTCGAGCAAATTTCTTGCCCGCTACGGCGTGCTAACTATCTACTACGGAAATTGTGAGTTGCCGGGCGATGCTGCTGAAACGCTTAAGTTATCCAGCTGGTTCGACTCTACGATTTCGTTGTTGAAGTCGTGCGCTCAGCTGGTTGAAAAGGCGCCTCGGCGGCCCGGCGCGCTTAGCGTCACCGGTGGCATCGCCGGCGACGATTTCGTTAAGCTCAAAGAAGGATTGGACCAGACGTTTTGTAAGATCTCGCTCGACCGCAGAGAGATCGTGGGGCCATGCAGCATTGAAGATCAAGCAGCAAGTAAATCGTCTCCGTTAAATCTGGATATTGAGCTTAGAACCCTCGAAGGCATTTATTCAGCAACCAAGGGTCTAAGCGCGAGTTCCGATCTTGAATTGCAGCCAGCGTTAAGCGCAGCCATTGCTGCGCTGCGATCGTCAATACAAGGCTCGTTCTTTTGCGCGTGGCTGATGCGAATGCAGAGAGATCGCGACGAGTGGAACCGGAGGTGGCTTGAATTTCCTCGGCGGTCCTCTTTCGATGAACATTCATTTCAGACACGGAGGGCGTTCGGGGTGGTCAAGTTAGAGCCCCGGCCTGAAGAGGGTGTGAGTGCGCCTTTACAGGTTCCGAGTCAGCGGTTCTATGCGGCGGCGGCTTCGCAGACTTTCAATAATTTGCTTGCTTCTTTGGACAGCCATCCTGAAGTGCAAGACGATATAACGGGTCGGCGTATATTTATCTTCGTTGGGGAGCGGGGCGTCGGACGAGGCCATTTCGTGGCTGCCCTGAATTCGGATGAGCGAATCGACCAACTTCGTGAGCGCTTAAACAATAACGAAGCGTGGTTTCTTGTCGGGCTCTATTCGGTCTCTCACACAACGGATTTCGGAGAGATATTGGAAGAAATTCGAACACTACTAAGGGGATACCTCGAAAGATTGGTGGATTGCCGACGCGGGGATGCCCACCAAATTGGTGAGCTAGCGCGGTTCGCTGAGAACAGAGAGGTGGGTCGGCTGGAGGCGATCGTTTATATTTTGCGACGGCTGTCGATACTGGCAAACGACTCAACGGAGCGGTTGCCGCGGATACTCCTGGTGCTCAACTCATTCCACGTATTGTTCGATGCTGAAGGGAGAGAAAAGAATGCGACGATCGGCCAATTCATCGCCGGCTTAATATCGGACGAGACGGCTAAGGCACCCATCGACCTTATATTTGTTTGTAAATCCAATGGATTGCCTCGGCATTTCAGGAGGACGTTAGATGAAGATCTGGAGGCCTGCCGTAAGTCTGCGTTGTCTGCGATTGAACTCAGGCCCCCCAACTTGTCGGCTGCTCGGCGCCTGCAGCTTGATCATATCGTAGACGCGCTCGGTATCAATATCGATCGCTCCACTACTCCCGCTCGGCAATCGCCATCTGGGCAAACCGCTAAGCCGAGATTTCGGGAACGCAACTACCTGCATATGCTGCGCGATGCGAGAGCGAGCATTGTACTTACGTCATTCTACCCGCGATTAGCTGTGATGCTCGCCGTCGGAATTGCGCTAAAGGAATGTAAGGGCGCGTCCATAATTGCGCCGCTTAAGACCAGGAGCGACGAGCAGGCCGAAGAGTGGAACCGGCTAATCATCGAATTTCGGAACGCGGTTGTTGGCGATGTTATCGGGACACCCCCAATGAAGCGGGCCGAGTATCTGGGAGCCGTTCGAGAGGCCGGCGAACGAGTTCTGGACTTGGTTGCTGAAATCGTCTTGCTCGGACATCAGAGCAAGGATGGCAATGTGATAGGACCCATTGTGCGGCTGTTGACGACATCGGAAGGTGCTACCCAGGCGGCTGCAGAGGCCATTAAGACTTCGCTGGATAAGACCCTCCGTTCGCTGGCGACCAACATATCTGTTCGCCGTCGCTATTCGATGACGTTGCTTGCGGCAACGGCATTCGATATGGCGAGTGACTATTTCTACGGGGATCAAAAAGGAGATCGAGTAGCCAACTTTGGAAACGCGTGCGCGTTGGTGACGGAATTTCTTCAAAGGCCAGATTTTAGTCTCGGAAGCCACGAGCCACGCGAACGGGATGCAGCGATTGTGGAGCTCTGCTTGCGCGTGTTTAGAGCCCGACACGAGCGCTATCTTGCTCTTCCGGTCTCAATTCCTGATTGGTCTAGGGGGTGGAAATCAACTGACCAGCTGCGAGGACCGAGAATGTTCGATCTCCAGCATACAATTCTGTGGCATCTCGCTGCATTCGGACAGCCGGTTCCACGAACTGCACTCAGGAGGTGCCCAAAGGTAATTGAGGCAGCGAGGCACGTATCGGCCGATGAACGGGCGCAGCAGCCCGGGTTGGTAGATCACCTGATTGAATTTGCACTCGAACTGCTGGTCGAGCGCTGCTTGGCGATGCCGATGCGTGCCAATCCAGCTTCGGCGGATCAACGTGAAGGAGACGGCCGCTCAGAGGTATCTGAGCAGGGCGGGAGGGCGCCGCATTATACGGTGCATCGGACGGTCCAATTGCACCTCTTGCGTCTACTCGGGTCTCCTGCCGTTGAATACCAAGAAGTAAATCAATTCACGGTCACGAGCTATATGACGCAGCCGCGCGACATGCCAAGGCTTAAGCGCGAAGCCCACCAAGAGCTTCGGCGTGCGATCTCTGCTTTGATCCGATTTCCTGATCCAGATGGTGAGCGCGAAGAAATTGACACATCGTCGAGCGGTCCAAACGGTGGTGACATTGAAGCCGCGCTCGCAATGATGCGAAGCGTCTATACCGTCGCATCGATTGCACGACTTGGAAGCGGAGAGGGCGAACCATTCTGGGCAACCAGCGATGTGGGTTTTTTTGGAGATCATGCGCGGCAGGTTCGCTGGCTTTTGTATATGAACGCCGTCCGTGGCAACCAATCAAATGAACGCCGGTCGCTCTTGTCTGCCGATCAAATTGTTTGGGCTCTGAACGAGTGTGGGGTCATGCACCTTACGCGCGGCCAGCTAGGTGAGGCTAGGGTACTGCTTGATCTGGCAGACAGGGAAGCGGGAGCCATTGAACGCTATGAGACCGACCCCACTCGGACGCGTATTTTTTTGAATAGAGCGCTGGTGATGATTGAGTCTGGCCGCGGGCGGGATGTGTTGCGGCGCTTGATCTCCATAAGCGGCAATGGAGGCGAGCACCCCGCATTGCGAGCTATAGCAAACGGATTTCAGGGCCTCGTTCATCATATTGAAGGTCGTCACGACGACGCTATTGCTTGCTATAACAGCAGTGTCAGAACACTTGTTGGCCTCAATAGAGCGCGACCGGCTAGCATTTTTTCCCGCAATTGGGGAAATCTTCTGCGGACTATTGAGAACTACCCAGAGGCCCAACTAAAACTTAACGAAGCTATAAACCTCGCGGACGAAGGAAGCCATCAAGACGTTCTTCAGGAAGCCCTCGTCGCTAGGTGCGGGCTCTGGATTAGAGATGGCAAGAGAAGAGAGTCAGCGGTCGCCGTTCACGCCCACTTAAATGCGGCAGAGCGCTACGCCCAAACAATGGGTATTTCGAAACTTCTCTGTGATGTTCATCGGTTGCGTGGTTTGCTGAGGCAGAGAAGTGGGGACTATTCACAGGCGTCGCATGACTTTGCCGAATCGCTCCGGGTTGCTGTTGCAAATCGGCAAAAACTCAGAGTAGTGTCCGCTCTCGTTCATCTTGCGGAAGTACAGATCCAGACCGGCGCGTTTTCCAGCTGTGGCCCTGTTTTGGAGATGGCGACCGCAATGGCGAAATCCGCTGGCCATCACTCGGGCTTATCACACGCCGCCCGTTTGCGCGTTCGCCTTGAGAATGTTTGAACCTCAGCAGCTAGCGAAATAAGCCAATCAGCCTTGCGAGTAAGTTCGGATGGGTGAGTTGTGCTGTTGAACCAACGGAATGGAGCAGCCAAGCTTGCGCTATAGCCGAAGCGCGGAGCGCTGCACTGCTCATATCGTCGATAGCGGCTTAAAAAGATCATCGAGCTGAAGCGCACTTGGATTGGCACCCATTGAGGATCGCCTCAATTATTTCAGTTGGCGCAGTATTCCATAACGTTGGATGCGCGAATGGTGGCTTTTCGACGCTTTTATCTCGGGATGATCTCCGAGGCCAACACAGGAGATATGACTACTCGGGCAGTGCCGCTGTTATTTCTGTAGAATTCGTCGGTCTCTTGCGGCCAGAGAAGCAACGCGTCGTTGACATACATGAACAGCTCTCCACCTGTTCGGGGCGTGAATTCTGCCACAAGCTTCCGCGACGGAATAAGAATGCGGCCCCCGCAATATTTGACCGCGTCCCGTGTTTTAGGCGACGCGGGATCAGAAACCTTGCTGCCTGGCTCTGTCGGGGCATCACAACTTCGCAGCGGCACATCCGGAAGCGGCCGCTCAGGCTCAAGCGAGTAGTCGAAGTTTCCCTTGCGTCCCACGCGCGCGATCGGTTGGAACCAGTTTTTCGTCCACCAACGCTTCAGCGGCAGAGCAACATAATGACGAATGCGATCGGTCGGAAAGCCGCGAACGTCGGTCCAGATGGCTTTATCGAACCAGTCGTCCTCGTTAGGAATTGTCATCGTGACGCGGTACCGTCTGCCTTCAGTGACGGCAATGCCCGTATTTTGGCACAACGATTTGGTGTCGAAGTTGAAGCTACGTTCGGCCTCGTCCGCGCTCTCCAGTGGGCGTTGGTTATCGTCACAAAAGTATCCACCGGTGCTCAGTAAGACTACTGACACGTGATATGTACACGCCAGCACTCCGACGATGCAGGCTACGAGGAATAATGCGGGCAATGCGACACGAGCCAACCAGCGATAGATGCAGAGGGCGATTTCGGAGCATCTGAGGAATCTCGCAACTCCGAGTAATAGGCCAGGATGTGCGGCATCGATGGTGCCGGCGTCGACGAATTTGCGCCGCACGAACAGGATGAACGAGCCTACTGCAGCGAGGGCGAAGATCGCTATCAACGCGGAGTTCGCTTCACCTACGTAGGCCAACCATGCCATGATCGAGAATGCGATTATTCCGTAGAGCCCCGCGCGTCTCTGGCCCGTCAACCGCAGCTGGTCAAGCAATTGGCCATCGACCCGGGCCTGCACGCGCCATGCTGCCCGCGAGCGGTCGCCGATGCGACGTTGGAGGAAGGTGCTTAGCCAGATGGTCGCCGCAAAGAGTGTGAGCACGAGCACGGCGACCGAACCGTGATCCTCAATTGCGACTATCCACGGCTCCGAATATCCGGGCAGAAACTGTTTGACCGGGCTCAGGATCAGTTGGACGAAGGTCCTGACCCAAGTGTCGGTGTCCTGCTCACCTTCGAAATGAATGCCTGAACCTATTAGCGGATACAAAGCGATTACCAGGGCTAATCCCAGCGACACGAAATAGACGAGCCTGCGCCACCAAACGGTATCCCGTACAAGTTCCACCACTGGCAGGCGGTCGGCCGCTGCGTTAGTGGTGTCGAGTTTAATGATCTGATCGAATACCTGTTTCTGGCTTTCCTGGAGTTCCTGCACGGTGGCGGGGGGTAATCTCCCCGGCTGGGGCGTCGGCGGAGCGGGAGGCTGAATTGTGCCGTCGGCGGCGGTAGGCAATTGTTCGGCTACGTCTATGGCACTGAATGCAATCGCGGGGCCGTAGGGAGGCAGAACGTCCAGTTCGTACGGTAGCGAGATCGGTGCGTAGCCATCGACGCCTAGTGCCATCCGAGTGACCACGCTGTGATGGATGAGTGGCCGTTCTCCGCCCATCAGCGCGGACGCGTCGCGAGGCTGATAGCGATAAAACATGTTGAATCCCGCCCGTGAGTTGTAGAGGCGCCCTGCGGCTGTTGCGAGACCGGCCTGGACGGCAACGATATCCTCTCTGAACCGCAGGCCTTTGAGCGAAGCTTGTTCAATCATCCAGCAGAGCGGAACGAAGGAGAGACTGTCGTCGGGATACCCACCTCCCACATTTGCATGGACGCCAGAAAACCATACTTGGAGAAGCCGATCGGGTGGCAGGCCGGGAACGTTTTGCTGGAGTATACGCTCCTCAGCCTCGTCCCACGGAAGCGGAAAAAAGGTCCGTCGCTCGTCGTCTATGCTCAGCGCATGTCGGGCGCACCTGACGTTGGTCAGAAGCGACTTGTCCCGGAAAGTCATCGGCCAAACCCACTTGTCGACGGCCTGCGTGAGTTCGTCCACCGGCAGTCCGTATGCGACTACCGTGTCCCAGACGCCAAGGAAATTGATCGGGATCAAATTGCGCGCTCGTTGGAAGGTCTCAACCTTGATCTCGTCATAGGTTCGTGCGCCAACGGTCTTGTTCCAAAGCCGTATCATCACGTCCCTCAGCCAGCGACCCGCGACGACCCAGGGAAGTAGGGTTGCGAACGCCTTCTTCCTGTAGGCGCGGTATGCTGCGAGGGCGTTACGGTCTAGCTCCTCATCGTTCCGGAAGCTTACGAGGCCCTCGTGGTGGATAAGGCCCACAAGCGTGCGTACCGTGAAGGCTCCACGACTGAACCCGAAGCACCAAATACGATCGTGGTCGTCGTAGTTACGGCACAGAAACTTATAGAGCTGGATCGTATTCTTCTTGACGCCAACGCCAAGTGCAAGCCCGAGGATCTCCATCGGTTTGGATTTCGAAGTGCCGACCCCGTCGCCGAACGTGGCAATCTGATCGGAGCCAGTCAGATCGAGCGCCTCATAGAGGCGCCAGACGTTTGTTTTGTTGGACGCGGCCGCGCTATTACCTGTGCCGTCAGAGAGCACGATCAAATTGCGCATGATACCCTCCAGCGTAATGTAGCGCGAGCAAGGCTACTTCGATTGCGAGTGGGGCGTTCCGTGCGTCCACTTTTTGAGTCAGCTCGTTTACGGTTGGCGATGACTTGCTCACGGCACTCCCCCGAGACGCGGCTTCAGGCGCGCGAGTCCGAAATTGACATTCCATCGAAACGAATTGGTTGGCTATACGGCTCGACAGCAATCACGCACGGTAACTGGCGTTTCCAGTGTTGGCGGATATCAAACTCTATTCATTCGCAAACTAGCTATCTTTGTCGGCTCTGCTTGAAGCGCATAGCTCAGGTTTTGTTGGGCGGCGTCAGAATTCTTCGCGAGCACCTGCTTGATGACGGCGAGGTCTTCGCTGAAGATTATCTTGTCGAGATACCGTTGTAGACCCGCATCGTCTAAGTTCAGTCGCGCGCAGATACCGAATTTTAGAACCGTCGGTATTACGTCGTCCAACTTGATGCCGAAGGTCTTCACCCTAGTACCCCCGTAGGTAGCGCCCGTACGCCAGTAGCCGCCTTTGTCGTAAAAAATCATCGGGGTGAAATCTTTCGCGCAATTCGCGTAATAGTTTCGTTCTACGTCTTGGAATACCTCACGCATCGTTCCGCCACCGCCCTGGCCGTAAATGATGCCGGCGCGAGAATTGTTGACTAGTGCCTCTTCGCGGAGGCTATTCTGGAAATACTTCGCGTAGTGGGTCGCGAACGGCATCGTCGGCTCCGCACCGTAGAGCCATGTTGGAATTGCCACACTAAGCGGCATGATCGACGGCGCCGTTGATCGCACTTCTAAGGCAGCCCCGAGCCAATCTCGGGCCTTTATCACATCACCCCTCTTGCTATCTTTCACCGTTCCATCTGGCTCGAACAAGTCGTCGAGGCTTCCGTAATCCGGATACTTGGCGAGCCTGACGAGCGCCTTGTCCAGGTCACCCGCGTCGTTCTTTGAAAAAGCGACGCCGACGTGCGCGGCTTCCATAACGCCGGGACCGCCCCCTGTAACGATGAGGTAACCTTCTTGTGCGAGTTCCCAAGCGAGGCGTGCAATGTCGGCGAAGGCCTGACCGTTTCGCTTCGCGGCGTGACCTCCCATGATGCCAAGCAAGGGGCGTCTGACCTCACTGAGAAACCGCTTCAATGCGTCCGCGATTGCCGAGTCGTGGTCAGCCTGCGTGGTGCGCACTTTCATTGACTTCGGTATGGGTCCGCCGTCGACGGAAAACTGACGGAAGGTCGCAAAGTCCCTGGTCAATGTGAAGCCGAGGTCGTCAAACGGATTAAAACCGTCGAGTAGGTCTGAGGCTGTATACAGCCGCTGCGGCATGGCTTTGCGCATTGTTACACCAACTCAATTCTATTTGGACGTAACTCCACGTCCGTATCCGCTCACTTGAAATATCAAGCCTTCGCGCCGCCGATCAATATCTACGGCCAAATTGCGTTTAGAAGGTCGGCCAGTCTCCGACCCGCCTTGGCCAATTGTTGGCGTTTAATCGTGTCTTGATCTGCGAGATAGGTCTCTTGATCCTTGAAGGTGACCGACCAATGGCCTGCTGACGTTTGCTTAAATATGGTTCCAGCGAATGCGTTGTGCGAAACAACGATTGTGTCCGAGGCCCAGGCAGCTGGCCAATCCTCCACGTTTCCTTGGCTGGGTGCGTACGATCTAGCTAGGGACAATAATTCTGGTGTCGCGGCGTCGCCAAGATCCGCCGGTATCGCATCCCATTCCGCGTGGAAGACGTGTTTCTGGTCGCGGATAAGATTACCACCCTCGGTTTCGGTCGCAGGATCAATTTGGCCGGAAGCATCGGGATCAACGAGCTTACCTTTCTTATCCAAGTATACAGCAGCGACGTGCAATGGCTGATGAAGGTCGCCCAAGAAGTGTGCAAGCATAAACAGGGCTTCCTTCTTATCGGCGATCGAAAACGGCCCTGACGGTGTCTTATCTCTCAACACTGCGATGGCGGCGGTAATTGCACCTACCAAGTCATGGGCGTTCGTACCTTGGTAGCTTCGGTCGAAGTGATCGCGTTCAACCGCTACATCGTCGAAATGATAGGTGTTGTGGCATCCGCGTTCCTTACCGCTCGGCGGATAGACGCATTGAGTCCAGTTTCTTCCAACATAGTCCTCCATTCGCTTCTGTTCGGACGCAGTCCTGAAGGAGGTGCATGGAAATTCATACTTGGGGTCTTCTACGTACGTGAACGTGCCATCGCTGTTCCGTTCGACGCTTTTAACGCAATCGGCCCAAGGACCTGCGATACGCAACTCAAAACCCAGCAGTTGGGAAACTTGTTGCCTTGCATTATCGCTTAACAATTGGTCGGCAATCGACCCAACCACCCGATGTCCTTGATAGCCCCAACTCCAGGAGGCCGTCGGATAAAAGACCCACAGCAAACAATTAAGCAGGAATATCGCTCGGCACATGTGATGGCGCTCCGTACCTGCAAATAAAGGTATCGTGCACGCAGGAGTTGCGATTGTCAATGTAGTCCCGAGGTCAGTTCTTGTTGCTAGCTCAGTTTGACAGGAGACATGGGCAGGAGCCGAGAGACAGGGTTCGTCGACCGCCCTGCTGGCTTTGGCGCGAAGCGGAAGTCCACATTCCAAACATTAGAAAGGCGAATGCCCGGTTCTGAGAATTGCGAGTTCGCGCGATTGTGCTCGGCTATTGGGGATCGAACAGCATCGAACGCTGCCGGTCCCAGGCCGGCGGCAGCGGCTTGAGTAGATCATCAAGCTGCAGCGTGCTGGGTTGGCGTCCAGCCAGAATCGCCTCGGTGATGTCTGGAGCGATCAGAGTCAGGCGGAGGATACGTCCGAAATAGGACTCGTTCACCTGCTCGGCCTGCGCCAGTTCCGTCGAGGAGCTGTATTTGCCGCTTTCGAGCAATTGTCGCCAACGGTGGGCGCGAACGATGGCCTTGACGAGCGCGGTGTCGGCCCGCGGGGCGGGCGACCAGGGCGCAGCGCCCGGGGGTGCAAGGATCTGCTTACGCCCGCCACGCTGGAGGAAGGTGACAGGGATACTAACCGTGGCAGTGCGTCCATCCTGGCTGACGACGGTTTTGATGGCTTGAGCGGTGGCCATCACGCGGCATCCCGCTGAGTGAGGGAATTGCCAATCACCTCGCCGAGGAGGGAAGTGACGCCGGCGATCCGGAGCTTGATGTCAACGCAGTCGACCCGGACATCAACGCGCTCAACGAGCAGCTGGATGATTCGGGACTGCTCGGCAGGAAAGAGTTGGTTCCAAAGCGGGTCGAACGCCCGGAGCGCGCTGCGGACCTCGGACTCGGTCACGCCCTTGATGGACTTGCGGGCGCAGCGCCAAGTCTGGACGATGATTTCAGGGGAAAGAAGCAAAGTGCGCACCTGGTCGATCACGATCTTCTCGATCTCGGCGGCCGGAACGCGCGCAACCGGACAATCGCCGGAACCCTGTTTCAGAACAGACTGGCTAAGATAGTAGCGGTAGAGCCTGCCATCCTTCCGTGTGTGCGTCGGCGACATGGCGACCCCGGTGGGGCCGAAGATGATTCCCTTCAACAGGGAGGGCGTTTGTGCCCGTGTGGCGGCCGCTCGTTTGCGGGGGCTTTCCTGGAATTGGGCCTGAACCTTGTCCCAAATCTTCCGATCGATAATGCCGACATGCTCGCCGGGGTAGGAGACGCCCTTGTGCATGGCGATGCCGACATAAACGGGGTTGCTGAGCATTTTGTAGAGAATGCCCTTGTCGATCAGCTTGCCGTACTTGTTGCGGGCGTTTTCCACAATCAATTCCCGTGCCAACGTGGTGGCGGAGCCGGTCTTGAGAAAGCGCTGAAAAATCGAACGCACGAGCTTGGCATCGACTTCGTTGATAACAAGCTTGCGCTCCCGGACTTCGTAGCCCAGCGGCGCCCAACCGCCCATCCACATGCCCCGCTTGCGGGACGCCGCGAACTTGTCGCGGATGCGCTCGCCAATCACCTCACGTTCGAACTGGGCAAAGGAAAGCAGGACATTCAGGGTCAGCCGGCCCATCGAGGTGGTGGTGTTGAATGATTGGGTCACGGAGACAAAGGTAACCTTGTGCTGGTCGAACACCTCGACCAGCTTGGAAAAATCCATCAGCGAGCGGGAAAGCCGATCGATCTTATAGACCACCACGACATCCACCTTGCTGGCCTCGATGTCGGCGCGGAGCCGCTTGAGCGCCGGCCGCTCCAGTGTGCCGCCGGAAAAGCCGCCATCGTCGTAGTGGTCGGGGACCAGGATCCACCCCTCGGCGCGCTGGCTCGCTACATAAGCCTCGCAGGACTCGCGCTGCGCATCAAGCGAGTTGAACTCCATTTCGAGGCCTTCCTCGCTCGACTTGCGCGTATAGACCGCACATCGCAGTTTTTGTGGAGGCGAGGTCGGAGCGGGGAGCTTTTTGCTCATGCAGCACCGCGGTGGCTTTTCAGACCAAAGAAGACCCAGCCATTCCAACGAACCTTGGTGATCTCGCGCGCGATAGCTGACAGTGACTTGTAGGGTTGTCCCAGATACTCGAAATCATCGCCGCGGACAGTGACGCTGTGCTGAACGCCCTGCCATTCCCGAACCAATCGTGTGCCTGCAATCGGCATACGGTCATGGCGACCTTTAAGGTGACCACCGGCCTTGCCATCGTATTGCTTCGCCAGCACCCGTAGACGCTCGACCGTTTCCTTTCTCAAGCCGCCATAGGCGAGTTCCTGGATGCGGTAGGCGAGGCGGCTTTCCAGGAACCGCCGGTTATAGGGCGGCGGTTCGGTGTCGAACAGCGCGCGCCACTTCGCCTTGAGCGCTACCGCTGGCGCGCCTTTTAACGCCGCCAATTGCGCGAGCACCGAGTCCGTCATGCGTCAACCCCAACAGAGAACGTTGGGGCATCACCGCTCGGTTGGGAACTGAAGCCAATGGAACTCTCTCCAGATCCGGTCGAAATAGGACTGGACTTCAGGCTTACGAGCCGTGTTAGGCCAGCAGCCAAGACCTCAGCGATTTCGGAAAGGTGCCCATCAAAACTTGAAGAAGTGGCACCGCGTGAGATCGGTTCATTTGCAAGGTGAGACACAATGCGACCTCACCTGCGCTGGGCTGATTGAGGGCGAGATGCGGCGTCGCAATCGGCAAGCCACTTATCGATTTCAGCCCTAAGGTAGTAGACGAGACGCGGGCCGCAGCGGTGCCACGGAGGGCCTTCGCCGCTCATCCGCCATTTGGCGAGTGTGGACCGGCTGACACGGATAAATCGGGCGGCTTCGCCGGCTCTGAACCGGTCGGATTGTTCGGATATCACTTTGGCTTACCTTGGCTATCGGGATTCGTCGGATGCCAAGGACTTTGATCAGGGTGCCGCTAGAGTGTCAGGTCAAACAAAGGAGTGACTTTCCTAACCTTTCCCAAAAGCTGGAAAGGCTTCATCCCCAAGCTTGCCAAAAATTGCGGATCCAGAATGTGGTAGCGATGTGCCTGTTCAGGAATCAACATTGCTGCCTTTACCTTGAAATAGCTGGCTTTGATGGCGTCTGAACCTCCGAAGGCAGACGTGTCGGTCAACATTATCGATGCGCACTGAAAAGCTCTCTCCCAAGTTTGCCCCGCCCAAGCCAACATCTTCTCAATACCCTCAATCACGTTGGCCGTAACGTTCGGAAGTTGCCCCAGGCGCTGGACCTCTCGAGGAAGCTCGCTCTGTTTTTCCCTCACCTCACAAACCGCGTCATAGCGAGCGAAGTCGACCATGTCCTGGCGATAACGGTCGAGCGGTTGCGCCGATCTTCCCCGCTTGCTCGTTTTTTCCTTGCGTAAGCTTTCTTTGGTGATTTGAGCCGCGGGTCCGACAAACCATGATGGCAAGCTCGGACCATACCTATGGCAATAGTCTAGCGCGGCCGATGTGGCGATCTGACTCCCGTCGCAAGCCATCATCTCGAGCGCCTCGAGTTCGCGTTGATGGAACCTATCGAGATAAACGCCGTGGCGTGCATTCATTACGCGGTTCCTGGATGAGATCTCGGATCAAAGCGATTCGATAGTCTCCAGTCTATTGAGGTTAGTCGTGCGAAGAAATAGCAGTAATGCTCCAAAAGGAACGATCTTCCCGATCTTCGAATCAAAATTGGCGTGGCACGCTGGGCAATAAGCAATCAACCGACCGCCGAGTGCCAAGATGACACCATTCGTTCGACCGCTGGACCTACTTTTGGCATTTAAGGCCATCGCCCTCACACCGCTATTGATAGATGGGGAAAAGCGCGTCGCCTGCGTGCTGCTCGACCATTACAACCGGAAAACCGGACAGTGTGATCCGAGTCTGGGCACGATCGCCAAATTGCTCGATGTCAATCGGCGCACTGCTATACGCGCGGTAACGCGGCTGGATCAGCTTGGATTCATTCTGCGGAAAGTGCATGGCGGCAAGTTCCATCGCAACAGCTACATGCCGGTTTGGGAAAAGTTCCGCCAAATTGAGGCGCATTGGAAGGCTCGCAGAAATCAACAACAGAATAATCTTGCTCGATCGAATGTGTCACCTTGGCAGCGGCCGGACAGTCACGTTGAGAGTGTCGACGGTGTCACCCAAACCTATCTTAATAACTCATCTCAAGTAATCTCCGATGTTGGGTCACCTTCGCTCAGATCGCCATCAGCGAACGAATGGTTAGACAAGAAGGGCCTACCAAATAAGCTAGAATACGCGCAGGTCGGCGCCCGGCCTCATGTCAATGTAAGACGTAGCATCGCAGCACGCGATTCCGCCGAAAGGCGTTGGAATGTGGCGCTCGCTGAAAGCTTCTCACCGGCTCTCTACACGACGTTTGTTGACGCTATCGATCAGCGATTGATGGAAGCGGCGACGGATGCCGAACTAAACACTGTCGGCGCGGGGCTTGCGCTGATTATGCGCGAGTTCATCAACCGTGGCCTTCTCCCGAGCAACGAAGGTGGCGGGAGGGGGTAGGGCGGGTCAAAAGTCGAAGGGTATCGGCGCTCTACCGGCACATAGGCAGGCGCGCATTTTCGCAAAATTCGAAAAACTTTTTTTGTCTTTAGGGGGAGGGGGGGGTGGCCATGTCCAATGGAGCAACAACCGCGGGAGGATCGCGCGGACACCGCGATGATCGCTTGCAGATCGAGTATTGGTCGCTGGCGTGCCTGATCCCGTACGCGAGGAACGCCCGGACACACAGCGACGCGCAGGTTGCCGAGATCGCGGGCAGCATTCGTGCCTTCGGGTTTTCGAATCCCATTCTTGTCGGTGAAGACGGTGACATTATCGCCGGACACGGAAGGTTGGCGGCGGCGCGCCAGCTGAGCCTGGCGGAGGTGCCGGTCATCGTACTGAGGGATTTGTCCGAAACCCAGCGGCGTCAGCTGGTGCTAGCTGACAACCGCATCGCGCAAAATGCCGGGTGGGACGCCGCGATGCTTAATCTGGAGTTGGCCGAACTATCTTTTCTTGCCGCCGATTTGTCCGTTCTTGGTTTCAGTGAGAAGGAACTTGCGGCGGCTCTCTCGGCGCATGCCCCCGGCCTTGCCGATGAAGATCAGGTTCCGGCGCTCGCTGATATTGCCGTTTCACAAACCGGCGATATCTGGTGTCTGGGCGCCCACCGGGTAGCTTGCGGTGATTGTACCGACGCCGCGTTGGTGTCGGCACTATTCAGCGGTCAGAAGCCGCAACTGATGATCACCGATCCGCCTTATGGCGTCACGTACGATCCTGAGTGGCGTCACCGCCTTGGATTGAACAAGTCAGCCAAGCGGGCAAAAATCAAGAATGACGACAACGCCGACTGGGCGGCTGCGTGGGCACTCTTCCCCGGTGAAATCGCTTATGTCTGGCATGGCGCGTTGAGGGCAACGATCGTCGCCGAGAGCTTGTTCAAAACCGGATTCACGATCCGCGCCCAGATCATCTGGGCAAAAGAGCGGCTGGTGATGAGCCAGGGTGACTATCATTGGCAGCACGAACCGTGCTGGTATGCCGTGCGTAAGAAAGGAAACTGGACCGGAGACCGTAAGCAGACAACGCTCTGGCATATTCCGACGGGGAATCAGGACACAGAAACCAAGCATGCGACCCAGAAGCCAGTCGAGTGCATGCGGCGCCCGATCTTGAACCACAGCAATCCCGGGCAGGCGATATACGAGCCATTTCTCGGCAGCGGCACTACTTTAATCGCGGCACAATCGACCAATCGAGTTTGCCTCGGAATCGAAATCGATCCTCTGTTCGTCGATGTTGCCATCCAGCGCTGGGAGGCATTTACCGGCGAAAAGGCCACACGATTAAGGGATAGTCGAAGCTTTGGCGAAGTTGCCGCCCAGATCGCGGCACCGTAGCCCATTTCTCAAAAATCAATTTCATCCAGGCAAAGGAGACAACGCGTGAAGTCAAATGATGGGGGCCAAGTCCCAAGCGCAAAGTCATTGACAAAAAGAGCTAAAAAACCCACGTCCGCGGTAGAGCCGCTTGCGCCAGACTGTCCGCCTGAACTCGGTTCCGTCGCACGCGCCGAGTGGCACCGTCTCGTACCCGAACTCGCAAGGTTGAATCTGATAACGCACCTCGATCGCGGGCAGTTAGCGATCTATTGCGTAGCCTATGCGCAATGGATCGAGGCAGCCGAATTCATTCAAAAATTTGGCTCCATGGTAAAAACACCATCAGGCTTTCCGGTCCAATCTCCCTATGTAGCGATACTCAACCGTCAGGCCGACACGATGATTCGCATAGCGTCCGAGTTCGGATTTACACCCGCAAGCAGAGCTAAACTTATCCCCGAAAAGACCAAAAGCTACTGGCCGGATCAGTACGGCAATCTAAACGAATTTTGAGAGTGTGGTTGAGCAGAACGATTGCACAGCTTGATTCAAGGTATGCGTGGCGGCCGAGGAAGGAAGGCAAGCCCACTAGTACAAATCACAGGTTGAGGGATTGCGTTTTGCTCTCCCATCGATAGTATTGTCGATCATTCTCCAGCGGCCAATAGGAGCCGCACAACACATAACTAAGAATTATAGGCATCACTAAGCATGGATCACTTGGAACAGATCCTGCCGCGGCACGAAAGGCGGACAAATCACATCTATCTGGCCGCGGAAGACTATGTGTTTCCTCCATCGGTCGAACTAAGCCAGCAGGCTACGGTCATAAACGACGACCAGCAGCTGCACGATGCGATCGTTAAGATTCGACGGGCATCAAAATTAAAAAGCCCTGGCAACGGGAAAAAGATCCTAGACAACATACTCAGGTCTACTCAGATCAATCTGGCTTTTGTAAAAATTGACCTGACCAAGTGGGTAAACGAAAACCCCATCGATGTACGCGACCTTATTGACTCAGCATACGTGATCTTGCGTGAAGACAGCATAAGCGAAAATAATCTTTCTGAATTTCTTAGCATCTTTTGCAATACCGCTCCGATGACCCAGCCTCAATTGGTCATCCTTCCGAATTCGAGCGGAAGCTCCATGGAGCATCGACTCCGATACTCAAGCTCTAGCATAAGTGTCTCGTGGCTTGATCGAAGTCGAAACGTCGATATTCCCCGGATTGCTCCATCCACGATGGATGAGTTTGCGGGGCTCTTCGATCGGCGCTGTTTTGAAGCTGTTGCACGAGTGAGCCCCAAGCAAATCCAACATTGGTCAAAGGATACTTCGCACATCTCGAATCTAGCGGTCCGACTGGCCCACATCCGAGCTCGCATTCTCACCTCGGAGCGAGCAGAAGTGGAACCACAAATTGACGAACTCTTAACCGATATAAGTCTTTTGACGGGAGCAGGCGTCGCTTTGGGAACAGAACCCTATCTGCTCGTGCGATCTTTGGCACTCTTGCAGAAAGCTTACTGTTCGGAGGACTCGAGATTTGTGCACGAGGCACTCGCGATCTCATCCACACTTCGTCACGAACTCGGCACAGCAATGTGCTTGCGCTATGCGCACTTTCTCGACGTTCATCCTGCCCTAGAGTGCTATATGCTAGAACGAGCAGAGGAAGCCTTTGTTAGAAATGACTGTCTCGACCTAGCGTTCTATTGCGTGAACAATCGCCTACTGTCTCGCTTCAGCGTCGATGGCGATTGCTCCAATGGATTTGGAGCCCTGCTATCGCAAATCCAAGGGCAAGCTCCGACCATACATAGGCGAGGGGATATCGAGTACAACGCCGGTGTGGAATGCCTTTTTGACAATCGTCTACAAGATGCCCACAGAGCCTTTAGTCTAATCGATCAAACCAAGGTTCATCCGATCATCATTGCCTGCGCCATGTTGGGAAAGCTAACTTGCGAATGGCTGGATAGCGGAAGGCTACAGCTCGATGCTGGCTTAGAATTGATCGCGTTTGTCCGAGGTAATATCGCGCCTAGCAATCGATGGCACATTTCAAATCTGCTATTGAATGCGCTGACTATGTTCCAGCACCAGCCGAGGTACTTTGAGACGCTTTTGAAGGAAAGCAGGCCTTATATCGAGCTGGCGGACAGCCTGGACGTTCGAGACACGTTTCGTGAAAATCGCTTGATGGCAACAGCCCTCGGTCTCGATAGTTACACAGGGAGCCGTTCGTTGAACGGCCGCTTTGGTAGGTTCTTTGAGCAGACCGGGATGACGATACCGTATTTCTTTATTTGGTCGTAGCGGTGGCTAGAAAAAATTGCAGGAGCAGATAACTAAGTGCCGCAATATCCGGCGTGCGAGCGTTCATGACGAACTTCGTCAACGGATCAGAATGCCCGGATAGATAACCTTTTATCGATTTGATAAAATTAACGTCGGTGCGCAGAGTCGGCATACAGTTGATCTCTAAGAACCAAAGCTCCTCAAGCTCTACATCGGTGTTGACATCATTCGTCCGCCATCGGAAATCGAACCGTGCAAGGCCCTCGAAATTAAACGCTCGGCTTGATTCAAGTAGTGCTCGAACTGCGCCGGGTGCAAGACGACCTAACCGACGATCGATTATTACCTTACGATCCATCTTTTGATCATATGATAAGAACCATTGGGTTGGATTGGTGACCTCCGGTACGTAAATGATCGGTGGGCAGATGACATAGTCATCCTGCGTTGCGTCAAATATTACCGGAACTGTTACTTCGTACCCTTCAATGAATTCCTCAATAAGGAAGTCTCTTAGCCAAAGAGTTTGATCTGCCTTTGTATCAGGTAGTTGCAGGTCCCTCGTAACATTCCGGCTATTTCCCATCGTCTTCGGTTTGACGATGAATGGGATGCGGTTCGATGTCGCGTCTGTCAAATTGATATCTGAGGGAATACAGAACCAAGAAGAAAAGAATCGTTTGCAAATGTCTTTTCGCTCTCCGGACAGAAGAACATCTGCTGAGTTCGGAAAGCAGGGAATCTTATTCCATTGGGCAAGGCTTGGAACGAGGCCGACATTAGAAATTGGCGTCGCGCCGGAATTCAGATTGACGACTAGCGAAATTTCTCCGGATCTCAATCGTTCGGAGAGGATAAAACTGTCCACATCAATAATGAGAGGCTCAGCACCCAAGAATGAGACAGCCTCGACGTGGTCGTTAATAACGTCATAGCGCCAGCGATCGTACCAAAGTGACCGAGGCTTTGCCGGAGGATCGTACGCGTACACGATCGCCCATACTTGCCCTCTAACAGTGGCCAAATGCTGTTCGATATCTTCAGACGTCATCATAATTCTTAGTTATGTTGATACGGGCCTTAGGTGCGAGGGCGAGGGGTATCGTGCGTTGTAGCGCGTCACGATCCGAATTCTGGGTTGCGGGTTCGCCGGTGATGAGGCTTCCGCCGTTAATCCTGACTGCATCGATCGATAGCTAAAAAGCACCAGCCGCGCGAAAAGCCGGCATCCAGTATGCCGGAGTGCGGGCAAATGCAGTTGCGTGCGGCGATCGACGAATTCCTGCGATTTTGTGCCAACGAGCGCCAGCTATCGCCGCACACGTTACAGGCTTACGCTGCCGATCTGGCTGATTTCCGAAAATGGCTCGCGACGGACGCAGCCCTGGCGGATGTAGTCGAGGATACTTTGAAGGAATATCTCGCCGAAATGATCGGCGAGAGAAAGCTCGCTACAGCCACGGTCCGCCGCCGTTTTGCCTGCCTTCGGGCCTTCTTTCGACATTCGACGGATGGCAAGGAAACGTTGGATCCATTTGCTAAGTGGCGGCCAAAACTTTCACGCCGAAAACGCTTACCGAGGACGTTGTCGCGCGGGGAAATTACCGCGTTGCTGTCGGCTCTCAAGCCAAAACCGCGGCCCTTGGGGGGGCATCTCCCAACCGCTGTCCGCCTGATGGTTTGCACAGGCATACGGGTCGGCGAGTTATGCAAGATACGAATTGACGACGTCTCGCCAGACGGTTCGGCCTTTAGAATCCAGGGAAAGGGATCGCGCGACCGGATCGCGTACATCTCCGATCCCGGGCTCCGAGGAGAACTATGTGAGCTCGTTAAGATTCGACGCAAGAACAACGATTCTCCCGAAACTCTGTTTTTGAATCGACGCGGTTCAGTGATGAAACCCCAGTCGATAAGATCGAAGCTTCGGCAGTATGCCGAGGTGGAGGTGGGGCTTGCACGTCGTATCACACCGCACATGCTCAGACACACGGCTGCAACCCTGTTGATCGAGACAGGTGTCGACATTCGCTTTGTTCAGCGGATGCTTGGCCATTCGAGTATCGCAACGACTGAAATTTATACTCATGTATCTGATGAAGCTCTCAGGGTTACGTTGGAGCGCGCGGACGTCCTAGCGCGGCTCGTGTAGACAGCGACGGATGACCGAAAAGGGGAGGGAGAACAACACATAACTACTAATTATGAGCCATAGCGCACTTTCGAGAGCATTCTATCGGCAGCCTGCATTTTTCCCTCATCTTCTACTGAGAAGATTGGGGTTGTCGAATTTCTATGTGAGCAATGCCGTGGTTACGGCAGTCTGTATTCTTGGGCTGACTCTCGCCGCTTGGAAGGACGGCTCGCTATTTTTGTACCAGAAGGGCTACGGGTACTTCGAGCATCCTGGAATCTTCGGTTGGTATGCTATTCAGCTCTTGATGCCCGCCGCGATCTTCAGGCTAGTTTGTCGTGCCGTGAGGAGCAGCCAGTTCGTTAAGCAAATTCAAAAGCCAGAATCCTTGTTCGATTTTAACAAGGATATATTTCTGCCGATGGTAGCCTTCATTGGATTCAAGACCCCCGCTAGTCGATCCTACTACTCGTTATTGTTTCTCCTGGGATTTTCGGGATTCGCCTGGAACACATATCAGAACCTATTGCCAAATATCGTAATCCCACTGGATTTTTGGGATTCCATAAACTTCTTCTATGGGTACACCGGAACGAGGCTCTACAAGTTCTACACGCACGCGCTCCTCACGCCTACTCTTGTTCATATTTTCTCCGGCATCATGTGGGTTTACATCGTCGCGCTTAGACGAATGCTTTCAAGGGCTGAGATTCGCATTCTTCCATTTAACGTTGACCGATGCGGTGGATTTGCGTTTGCGTCTGATCTTATTCTTTCTCCGGTTGTGGCTGCCCTTCTCATTTCTGGACTCGCATTTTTTGGCAATGCGTACACGCACAAACAAATCGACATCAGCACGATACAGGGTGGATCTGCCGCGATCGCGATCGTTCTCGCGTTCTACGTCTTGCCCACCTTTTTTATTCGTTCAACCATATTGCGGTTGAAGGCTGAAGAAGTTCAGCGTTTGTATCGAATACAAGAACGCTACTACCAAAGTATTTTGTCGAATGAGCTACGGGGCGATCAGCTTCATGATGCTCATGAATATCTGTCATATTTCAGCGATGTGATGTCCCGGATAGACCGAATTCCAAATTGGCCGCACGTCGCAAAGGTATTCGGTGCTTTGGGCTTCGCGCTTTCTCCCGCAATCATAGCAGCCGCGTTCAACATCGCTGCGACAGTGTTTCGGCTGTCATTGTTACCCGCCTCTCGTTAAATCATGTCTTATCGACTCCCTTATCTTCGGGAGGCCTTTCCAAATTCTGTATGGAAGATAGAGCAGGTAAAATGCCGCGATTGAAAAGTATGGGATCGCAAGGAAGGGGCTTATTGGATCGGCCTGCAATGTCAGCGTAAAAGTGGTTATCCAAAGTATGCCCAAAGTAATTCTACCTACGTTTCGGTTTACGCCCAGGACGGCATCACCGTCTATTTGCACGATGCGCATGATCGCGGAGAACAATTCGCGCAGAATTATGAATGACAGCGGAATGAAGTTTACACCTCGAAATCCCGCGTATAGACATGAAATCACCGTGAGATACCGGTCGCCAAACAAGTCCATCGCGACGCCGAATGTAGTGGACACGTCGCCACGACGCGCCGCTGGCCCGTCCAACACGTCGGTAACAACAGCGAGTCCGTAGATAATTGATGTGGCGTTCGCGTATGTCGGAATGGCTCCGATGACGACAAAAAGGAACGTGAGAACAACTCTGCCAATCGACAGCCCTTGCGCGATCCAAAACCAAGACCAACGTGCCCAGGAGATGTTGCTCATAATTAGTAGTTATATGATGTTCTCGCAATGAGTGCTATTATTACACTATAAACGGGAAAATTGTACAAGAGAATTGCGGCGGTAGGCCGGTTCATACCGGAGCTCATTCAACGGTCTTCTG